>Ga0123334_1000240_pt1 | contig 71786 bp, 52 predicted proteins | sample BiotimSIPDNA_FD_89706 | JGI IMG/M metagenome (GOLD analysis project Ga0123334, IMG submission 89706) | Anaerobic biogas reactor microbial communites from Washington, USA - Biogas_R1 time_0 SIP DNA | ecosystem: Engineered > Bioreactor > Anaerobic > Unclassified | place: Washington, USA...
ATAAGGTTTGGGTTTTGTGCGTTAAAGATGATTGGGGACGCTGGTTCAGCGCGGGCTGTCAATCCTTGTCCACGAACCTGATTTTGACGTCCTTGAATATGTGCGCGTTGTCGCAGGTGCGCAGGGGCTTGCCGCTGGCGGTGGTGACGTTTTTCAGGATCACCTCTTCGCCTCTCACATAAGGGTATTTTTCGGCGTAGGTGTCGTCGGTGTTATTGCGGTTGAAGTTGGCGAAGATGGCTGCTCCCTCGTAGGTGTCGGGATGGTTGCGGTCGTCAATATGGAGGCCGTCGATGGTGATGGTTTTCGGCATATAGCAGGTATAGCCGAAGTCATGCTGGCCACTGTAGCTGCCGCCGATCAGGCTGGCGGAGATTTTCCCGCCACCTCCTGGGATGAAGACGCAGTTGCGGATGATGAAGTCGCCTTCCCAGGTGCAGCCGTAGTCCGTGCGCAGGCCGACGAGGTTGGAGCCGTTGGCGGTTGTATTTTCAAGCAGCAGGGTGCCGGTGCCGGTGACGCTGATGCCAGCGGAGCCGATGGTGGAGTTGCGGATGGTTGCGTTCGCTACTCCCATGTGTGCGTCAAAGCGGGACAAGGAACAGCCGTCATACAGGAGGTTCTTGCAGTAGTTCGAACCCATGATGCCCCAGTAGGTGCGGTCGTTGATGTCGTTGGTTTGCCGGCAGTTGATAAAAGACACGTTGGTAGCGCGGTTGAGGCTGATGTCGTACGTGCCCATGGAGACGGTCGTGCCAGCCGAGCCGATGGTGCGGTAGGTCTTGTGGCCGGTCAGGATAGTGTCGCGCACGGTCACGTCAGAGCAGCGGAAGATGTTGATGAAACCGCCGTATGGCGCACCATGGTCGCCTTCGTCGACGACGTAGTGTTCAAGCCCTTCGACCAGAGTATTGGAGCGCCTGATAGCCAGGCTCCGGTTGTAGTAGGCATATTTTGACTCGTGGGCATTGGCTCTGGTGGTGAAGCGTCCACCCGTGATTTTCAGCTGGATCGTGTCGATTGGATAAGCCGCCAGCTCGGTGATTTGGTCGAAATCCCATAGGAGCGGGGTCTTTGGGTCGATGTCGCCATTGGTCTCAACGATGAAGATGTCGGTCTGCGATGAGCCTTGGTTCTGGTTGGCGCCATAGCGGATATAGCGCTTGACGTTGCTGTCAGTGGCGCAGACGAGGCTGCGCCTAGGGAGGGTGACGCCGAGGTTGGTTTGCTGTCGCTTCAAGTTTTTGACGCCCTCAATGGGGTGCGATTCCAGTTTTGATGTGACTACGAAGATGGCGGTTGTGCGGTTCTCGACGTTGGTGTCGTCAATGAGGAATTCGGCGTTGCCGAAGTCGGTGTCAGTCTGGATGAAGGCGGTGGCGTCGGTTCCTCCGATATAGTATTTGGCGTCCCGGTCGGCTTTTACGGGCAGGTTGTGCTGGTTGGCAAAGGCATGGGCGCGTATGATGGCCTCGATGTCGTCGGTCACGCCGTCGCCGCGCGCACCGAAGTCGCTGTAGAGGACGGCTGTTCCAAAGGTCTTGCGGAAGGCGTATGTTTCTGGCATGGCGAGGGTTCCTTTCGAGGGAGAGACGACACTGGCGAAGAAGGCATGGAGGCCGCGGACAAAGCCGCCGGGCAGGTCGGTTTTGAGGATGACGTCGCCTTTCTGCTCCAGCAATTCGAAGCTTCCGGCAGCTTCGGGCTTTTGGCTGGAGAAGACGATGGCTGGCTTTTTCGGCGCGTCTGGGGCAGCGATTTCCAGCCAGAGGCCGGTGTGTTGGAAAATGAGGTCGCGGAGCAGGGCGGCTGGTTTGGGGTCGTCAGCCAGGGGGATGATAGCGAAGTCCGCGAGGCTTTGCCCCGCGATTTCGACGTCACTGATGGCGTATTTCTGCGGTTCGGCATAGTCGTAGTCAGCCGGGAGCGTTAGGCTGTCGACCGGCTTTTCCTGGACGAATGTGCGCAGGAAGTGCTGCACGCCCTTTTTCGTTCCATGTTCGCCGCCGCCTAAGATAAAGACACGTCGGCCGACTACCTTGATTTGGAATCCCTCGCTGCCGAGGGCGATGCGGTCGAAAGTCACGCTGGCCTGGGCTTCGCGGTTGGTCTGGCCCAGGACGATTTCTGTTCCGGAGACGTCTTTTTCTGCCGCATCGGTGATGACAGGGAGTCTGACGCCTTTTGCCTGCATGGCGTTGCGGAGCAGGTTAATGGCCTGCCATTCGATGCGGCTGGTCGTTTCTGGGCGGACGATTTTGCAGCGCGCGTGCTCCTTGGAGAGCAGGTCGAGCGTTTGGTGAGCCGGCTGCGCGTTTAGGGTGAGGATGAGCGCGGCTGACAGGGTCAGGCACAGAAGGGCAGGCGATAAGGAGGTTGGCATGGTGGCTTTTCCTGTTGGTGGTTGGTAGGAGCAGGGCAGGCTTGGCTGTCAATCCTTGTCCACGAACGTGATTTTGACGTCTTTGAACATGTACGTGTTGTCGCTGGTGCGCAGGGGTTTGCCGCTGGCAGTGGAGACGTTTTTCAAGATTACTTTTTCGGTTTTCACGTAGGGGTATTTTTCCACGTAGTTGTCGCTGGTGTTTTTGCGGTTGAAGTTGGCGAAGATAGCCGGCCCCTCGTAGGTGTCGGGGTGGTTGCGGTCGTCAATATGGAAGCCATCGATGGTGATGGTTTTCGGCATATAGCAGGTATAGCCGAAGTCATGCTGGTCGTTGTGGCTGCCGCCAATCAGGCTGGCGGAGATTTTCCTGCCGGTGGCGGGGATGAAGACGCAATTGCGGATGATGATGTCGCCTTCCCAGGTGGCGCCGTAGTCTGAGCGCAGGTTGACGAAGGTAGAGCCGTTGCTGGTGGTGTTTTCAATCAGCAGGGTGCCGGAGCCGATGGCATTGATGCCGATCCAGCCGAGGGTGGAGTTGCGGATGGTTGCATTCGCCACGCCCATGTGGGCGTCAAAACGGGAAAAGGAGCAGCCGTCATACATGAGGTTCTTGCAGTAGTTTGAACCCATGATGCCCCAGTAGGCACGGTCGTTGATGTCATTGGTTTGTCGGCAGTTGATAAAAGACACGTTGACAGCGCGATTGCCGTTGATGTCGTATGTGCCCAGGGAGGCGGGTTTGCCAGCGGCGTTTTTGGACCAGAAGGTTCTGTGGGCGGTCAGGATGGTGTCGCGCACGGTCACATCAGCACAGAGGCTGACATTGATGAAACCGCTGTAGGCAGAACCCTGGTCGCCTTCGTTGGTGATGTAGTGCTCAATGCCTTCGATCAGGACATTGGAGCGCCTGACGTTCAGGCCGCGGCCGTAGTAGACGAATCTTGTTTCATCGGCCTTGACTTTGGTAGTGAAGCGCCCCCCCGTGATTTTCAGCTGGGTGGTGTCGATCGGGTAGACCGTCAGGTTGGTGATTTGGTTGAAATCCCATAGGATTGGGGTTGTGGGGTCGACGTCGCCATTGGCCTCGACGATGAAGACGTCAGTCTGCGCCGCGCCTTGGTTCTGGTTGACGCCATAGCGGATGTAGCGTTTCACGTTGCTGTCAGTGGCGCAGACGAGGCTGCGCTGGGGGAGGGCGACGCCGAGGTTGGCCTGTCGTCGCTTCAAGTTCTCGACACCCTTCAGTGGATGCGCTTTCAGTTTTGAGGTGACTATGAAGACGGGTTTTGCGAGGTTTTCGACGTTGGTGTCGTCAATGAGGAATTCAGCGTTGCCGAAGTCGATGTCAGTCTGGATGGCGATGGTAGCATCGGTTCCGCCGATATAGTATTTGGCGTCCTGGTCGGCTTTCACGGGCAGGTCGTGCTGGTTGGCAAAGGCATGGGCGCGTAGGATGGCCTCGACATCGTCGGCCATGCCATCGCCGCGGGCGCCGAAGTCGCTGTAGAGGACGGCTGGCTCGAAGGTCTTGCGAAAGGCATACGCTTCCGGCATGACCAGGCTTCCCTGGGAGCGGGAGACGACGCTGGCAAAGAAGGCATGGAGGCCGCGGGCAAAGCCGCCTGGCAGATCGGTTTTGAGGACGACGTCGCCTTTCTGCTCCAGCAATTCGAAACTTCCAGCGGCTTCGGGCTTTTGGCTGGAGAAAAGGATAGCCGGTTTTTTCGTTGCGTCTGGGGCGGCGATTTCCAGCCAGAGGCCAGTATGTTGGAAAACCAGGTCGCGGAGCAGGAAGGCTGGTTCGCGGTCGTCAGCCAGGTGGATGATGGCGAAGTCAGTCAGGCTGCGATCAGCGATTTTGACATCGCTGATGGCGTATTTTTGCGATTCGGCATAGTCGTAGTCAGCCGGGAGCGCCAGGCTGGCGGCGGACTTGTCGTCCGAGGCGAATGTGCGCAGGAAGTGCTGTACGCCCTTTTTCGTTCCATGTTCGCTGCCGCCTAAGATAAAGACACGTCGTCCAATCACCTTGATCTGGAATCCCTGGCTGCCGAGGGCGATGCGGTCGAAGGTCACGCCAGCCAGGGCGTCGCGGCTGGTCTGGCCGATGACGATTTCCGTTTCAGAGGCGTCGTTTGCAGCCACGTCGGTGATGACGGGAATTTTGGCGCTGTTTTCCTGCAGGGCGTTGCGGAGCAGGTTAATGGCTTGCCATTCTATGCGGCTAGTCGTTTCTGGGCGGACGATCTTGCAGGGCGCGTGCTCCTTGGAGAGCAGGTCAAGCGTTTGGCGAGCCGGCTGCGCGTTCAGGCTGAGGATGAGCGCTGTTGACAGGGTCAGGCACAGGAATGCAGGCGGCAAAAAGGTTGACATGGCTCTTCCTGGTGATGTGGTTGGCTGGAGCGGAACAGACCTGGCTAACAGCGACCGGCTGGCGCATCGCCAGGGGGGCGTGTTCAGGCCTCGGCGTTGCGGAGGCTCTGGCGGTCGGCATCTCCGAGCAGCGGTTCGAAGTCCAGTTTGTTGGTCGACTTCATGTAGGCCTCCATCGGCGAGATGACGTCTTCCTTCAGCAGGCGCATCAGGTCGTTGTCCATGGTTCGCATGCCGCGTCCGCTGGACTGTTCGATGATGCTGCGGATATTGGCGATCTGGCCTTCGCGGATGGTCGCGGGCAGACCGTCGTGCTTGAGCAGGATTTCGAAACTGCCGATGCGGCCTTTGCCGTCTTTGGTGCGGCACAGCAGCTGGGACACGACAGCGCTCAGGGATTGCGCCAGCATGGCGCGGATTTGGGGCTGCTGTTCGGCTGGGAAGGTGTCGATGATGCGGTCGACGGTTTTGGGCGCGTTGTTGGTGTGGAGGGTGGCGAAGACGAGCATGCCCATAGTGGCGCAGGTCAGAGCCAAGGCCATAGTTTCCAAGTCGCGCATTTCGCCGACTAAGATGATGTCCGGGTCAGCGCGCATGGCGCCGCGCAAGGCCACGCCGAAAGCGGTCGTGTCAGCACCGACCTCGCGCTGCACAATAACGGATTTTTTGTTCGGGTGGACGAATTCGATTGGGTCCTCAATAGTGATGATGTGTTTGTTCTGGGTGTCGTTGATATAGTCGATCATGGCAGCCAGTGTCGTTGACTTGCCGCTGCCGGTCGGGCCGGTGACCAGTACCAGGCCGCGGTTGTATTCGCAGATTTCCCGCAGGACAGGGGGCAGCTTCAATTGGTCGATCGACAGAATTTTGGTCGGGATGAGTCGCAGCACTGCGCCTGGGCCATAGTGATTGAACAGGAAATTGACGCGGAAGCGGGCCGTGCCTGGAATTTCGTATGCCAAGTCCTGGTCAAGATTGGAAAGGTACCATTCCCACTTGTTTTCCGGGCAGATTTCCTGCAGCAGGTTGAGCATGTCATCTTGAGGAATTGGCTCTACGGGCAGGGCTTCCAGGACGCCATGTACGCGGATTTTCGGCGGCAGGGTGGAGCACAGGTGCAGGTCAGAGCCGCCCTTGCTAATCATGTCGAGCAGATATTCATCGATTTTCGGCATATCTATTTCCTTCAGGTGGAAGTCATTGCAGCGGGGTTCACATCGCACGGCGGGGCGTTGCAGTCTGGGCCTACTCAGAACCATTTGCGTTTTGGCTTGGCCGGTTCCGGGGCGGGGGCGTTTTCAGGGCTGGGGTCTGGGTCTGGGGGGGGTGCGGGTGCGGCGCCCTTGCGGCCGCCGCCCTTAAGGCGTTGGGCTTCGAGCATCTGCATTTGCCGGATCATGTCTGGATTCCGGATTAGGGGCAGCGTCTGGTCATAGCTGCGTTTGCCATCTTCGTAGAGATCAAAATAGCTCTGCTCCATAGTGACCATGCCGATATGTTTGTTGGTCTGGATGGTTGACAACAGCTGGTAGGTCTTGCCTTCGCGAATCAGATTGGAGACGGCGAGGGTACCGAGCAGGATTTCCGCAGCCAGGACGACGCCGTTTTCGTGTTTGTTGGGAAGCAGTTCCTGGCAGATGACGGCCTTGAGGCTTTCTGCGACCATGGCGCGGATTTGAGCCTGCTGGTTGTGGGGAAACACGTCAAGGATTCGGTTCATGGTTTCCGACGCGCTGTTGGTGTGGAGGGTGCCGATGACCAAGTGACCGGTTTCCGAGGCGTGGATAGCCATTTCGATGGTTTCCAGGTCGCGCATTTCGCCGATGACAATGACGTCAGGGTCTTCGCGGAGGGCGGCGCGGAGGGCGTTGCCAAAGCTTTTCGTGTGGCGCGAGATTTCGCGCTGGTTGACGTTGCAGCCTTTGGGCGGGTGGATGATTTCGATCGGGTCCTCCACCGAGATGATGTGGTCCTGGCGATTGCTGTTGATGTAGTCGACCAGGGAGGCCAGGGTAGACGACTTGCCGCAGCCGGCTGGCCCGGTGAGCAGGATCAGGCCTTGGTTATAGGCGGTCAGCTTTTCAATCACCTCAGGTTCTTTGAAGCCGAGTTCGGAGATGGCTCGGATTGACTTGTCAATCACCCGGTACGAGCCAGCCGGGCCGAGGCGATGATGCAGGAGGTTGGTGCGGTAGCGGTCGTCGTCTGCAATTTGAATGCAATAGTCGAGGTCGTGATGCTCTTCAAAGCGTTTTCTTTGGGCATCGCTAAGCGGGGCGTAATTGATGGCGGCGGAGGCTTCGCGGCTGAGGATGTCATGTCCGGGAATCAGGTGGATTTTCTTATAGCGTCTGACAAAAGGCACGGCGCCTGCCGAGATGTGCACGTCACTGCAGTGGTTTTCCCGGGCTTTGTGGAGGAAGTCCGTCAGCAGCTGCAAGGCTGCGTCCTGGTCGAGTTGGTCGGCCTGGGAGAGGTCTGGCCAGTCCAGCAGCCAGGTGCTTTTGTGGTCGGTGGGTAGGGGCAGGGCACCGCCGCCGGTCGCGGTCGCCGTCGGCGCGGGAGGCCTGGTTGTTGCTGGGGCTGGGGCTGGCGGTCGGGCCGGTGTGGGCGCTACGCCAGCACTGGCGGACAGGACGCTGCGGGACGGGAAGCCAAAGACCTTGGCTTCTTCCTTGGCCATGGCGGCGAACTGGTCAAGCTTGGCGTCGTCGGAACAAAGCTCGTTTTCTTTTATGGCTATGACAAACTGGTCTAAATCAGGGGCGAGGTTTGCCTCTTCAAAGGCTTCCAGCACGGCGATGCAGGCTTCCCGGGTGAGTAGTTTTTCTGCGACGACATGGTAGCAGAACCAGTCGATTTCCTTGGTGATGGAGGCGTTGTTCATTAGGGCGTTCTCCGTGCGCGATGCATATTCCGGGTTCAAGAAGCGAGGATTGCTTCGTTTCTAAATGTAGCATGGAATCGGAAAATTAAAACTTGTCGGGCACCATTGCCACAGAGGGGGGGGAGCGGAAGGGCGGAAAGGACTGTGGTTCTTTCCGCCCTTCCTTCGCAAAGCCTGGCCGAAGTTTTTCGGCAGGTTTTTAATCAGCGATTCCTGGCTGGGTGTCCGTGTCCGCTTGAGATGGCTAAGGCTGCCGAATCGGCGTCGCTTGGGCGTTGTTCGGTTTGGGCCTGTAGTCTGTCCACTCCAGGGTTCCGTCGGCGCGTTTGACCAGCATTTCGATTTTGCTTTCTGCTTCTGCCAGCTTATCGGAGCAGATTTTGTTTAGTCGCATGCCCTCTTCGAATTTGGCCATGCTGTCTTCCAGGGAAAGGCTGCCGCTTTCCAGCTGGCTGACAATCGCTTCCAGGCGTGCCAGGGCGTCTTCGAAATTCAGTTTTGCAAGGTCGTCATCAGTCATGGTTATTCTCTTTCGGGATGATTTTCGTCACTTTGACGTTGAGTTTTCCATTTCCGAGCAGGGCCAGCAGGTCAGCGTCCGCGCTGGTGTCTTTGGCGGAGCGGATGGCTCGGCCGTTTTCCGTCAGCAGGATGCTGTAGCCTCGGGTCAGGACGGCAGTTGGGTTCAGGGCGTGCAGGGCGCGGCGGGCATTTTCGAGGCGGGCTTGGCGGGCTTGCAGGATGGCGGGCATGGTTCTGGCCAGGCGGTTGGCTACGGCTTGTGTGCGCAGGGCGGCTTGTTCAGCTTGCCGCGGGATGGCCTGGGCCAGTCTTTGCACCAGGTAGTCAAGTTGTTGCGCACGGCGGTTGAACAGTTCTTCTGGACGGCTGAACAGGGGGCAGGCGGCGGCTTGGACTTGGCGCTGGCGCAGGTTGGCCAGTCGCAGCAGCAGGGCGTTGCGCAGCCGCTGTCGTGCGTGGACAATGCGTTCATGCAGGCGGGCCTTTGCCTCCACGACTTGCTCTGCGGCGACGGACGGGGTTGCGGAGCGGTGGTCGGCGGCAAAGTCGCAGATAGTGAAGTCGCGCTCGTGGCCGACGGCGCTGATGACCGGGATGGCGGAACCCGCAACCGCCCTGGCCACGGCTTCCTCGTTGAAGGGCCAGAGGTCTTCCAGGCCGCCGCCGCCCCTAGTGACGACGATGACGTCGCAGGCGGCAGTGTTGTTCAGGTAGGCGATGGCAGCGGCGATTTGGCGGGCAGCATCGCTGCCCTGGACTAAAGTAGGGGCGATGCGGACGCGCATGCCGGCAAAGCGGCGGTGGAGCACGTTGAGGAAGTCTTGCAGGGCGGCGCCGTCGCGGGAGGTGATGACGCCGACGCAATTCGGCATCGGCGGAATCGACCGTTTGCGCTGCGGGTCAAACAGGCCTTCGGCCTGCAAGCGCTGCTTCATTTCCTCAAAGCGGCGGTGGAGGTCGCCGAGTCCATGGACATTGATGTTCGAGACCAGGACCTGGTAGTTGCCGTTCGGCTCATAGACAGTCAGCTGGCCGTAGACGTCGACTTCCACACCAGGTCCCAGGCGCAGGTCCTGGAAAATGCGGCCGCCCCGGAAAAAGACGGCGGAAATCTGGGCGCCGGAGTCCTTTAACGTGAAATAAACATGGCTGGAATTTGAGTGAATCCTGCATTCGCTGATTTCGCCGCGCAGCCAGAAGGGCGGAAAAGCCTGACCCAGGACATGTTTAATGTGCCTGGTCAGCTCGCTGACTCCGTAAATTTTCCCGGGCGGCGTTGCAGCCATGCCTTGCCTCCATCGTAATGCCGCAAGGGGCGCATGGGTGGGCATGCCGGACACGTCAAGGGCAGGCTCCGACTGCCCTGCTTATTTCTTGCCGACAGTGATGCTGATGCGTCCTGCCGTGAGGTTGGCGCGTTTCAGGTTCTTCTCAATATTCTGCAAGGGGGAACAGCTGCTGCTCAGGCGGGTGAATTTTTCGATGACGTTCGCCTTCAGGCCGCCGAACATGGGCAGGATTCCGATGCGGGCGCTCTCGACGTTCATGGCCAGGGTGTTGTTTTCCACGGTTGGCTTGGCGATGAGTACATTGTGCATGGGCAGCTTGCCCATCAGATTGCAGGTCAACACCAGGCGGACGTAGCCTTCTTCCTGGAAGTCGATGCTGAGGTGCTGCGGCGCCATTTTGTCGTCCGGATTGTTGCGCGGCAGGGACATGGCCTTGTTGACCAGCCCGGTGGCGTCCTCGTTGCTGAACGCGAAGGTCCGGTCAGCGGCCGGTGCGTCGGCTGCCGCGTTCTGCTGGCGTCGGCTGCCGCGTCTTGTCGTCGGCGCAGGCGCACCGGACTTCTGGGCTTCGGCGAAATTCTTGGTGGCTTCGGCGGACGGCTCGCCTTCCGGCTTGACGATGCCGCCGACAGGGCAGAACAGGCCTACGATGATGACCACGAGAAGGACGCCGATGACAATCGAGCCGACCTTGTTGATCATCTTCATGATTTTCTGGAACGTGGTCGGGGGAGGCGGCAGAAAGGAGTCAGGCTTTAGTTCATTCAGTTCCAGCTTTTCTCCGCAGCCGCGGCAGAAGATGGCATTGAGCAGGTTGTCGGTGTTGCATTTTGGGCAATTGATCATGGTCGAGCTTTCCTCTGGTAGTGGGAAGGGCAGGAACGTTCGGGCTGCTCGGGCGCATGCGCGTCAGAACGTCCGTTTCCTGGTTCTGCTTCAGGAGGCGGCGTTTTTGGCCGGCGTTTTGGCTGGTGCGTCTGTCTTGGTGTCCGTCGTTTCGGCCTTGGCTGCTGGTTCGGCTGCTTTGCTTCCCTGAGTTTCGCTGCTGGCGCTGCCTGGGCTGCGGTAGTCGGTGCAATAGAAGCCGCTTCCCTTGAAGATGATGCCGGCGCCTTGGCCAATCAGTCGGCGCAGTTTGCCGCCGCAGTCGCGGCACGTTTGCAGGGGGGCGGAGGTCATGCTCTGGAAGTGGTCGAAGTGCACTCCGCACTGTTCGCATTTGTATTCGTAGGTTGGCATGGTTCGACCCAAGAGGGGGAATGGATGAGGGTGGATAGTCGCAACAAGAGACCGGAAACGCGAAAACGCCTGCCTGGTGGCCAGGCCGCGACCGGCGCTTGAAAATGAAAACAAATAATATATTGCGCCGGGTGTTTTTTTCAAAGGCCGCCTGGCGGCAGCGCCTCGCCGTCGTTTGCTGGCTTTGCTGGCGTTGCTTCGGTGGCCTGCGGAGGTTGCTGGCGGGCTTTGTCCACGCGCTGGAGGGAGTCGCTGAGGAAGTAGGCGGCTGCCAGGCAGAGAAGCAGGAACAGGAGGAGCAGGATGACGGACAGTGGTGGTGGTCGCATGGCGGCAATGCCTTCTGGTCAGGGCGCCAGGTTTTTGCGATACTCAGGAATCAATTTGTTGACCACCTCGGTGACCTGTGCGATTTTCCATTCCAGGCGTGGCTTGTCCGTCATGTATTCCATGCTTGGTTCCCAGCCGAGGCGGGAGTCCTGTTCGACGAGCGGGATGGTCTGCTTGGCGTTGGCGATTTCGCGGTTGGCGATGACGATCATTTCGTCAAGCGCGGCCAGGACGCCTTCGCGCTCGGGATTTTCGGCGCGCAGCACTTGGCTGCAGAGGAACCATTGTTTGGCATGGATGGTGGTGCGGATGGCTCTGGCCATGAAGTCGCCGAGCAGGATCATGCGTGTCGCGTATTCGCGGCGGCGTGGCGGCGCGAAGCGGATGGCGCGCTTGAGGGTTTGCACGCCTTTGCGCATTTTCTTTTCCATCTTGGTCAGCAGGACGATTTCGGCGGGGACGTCCGCAGGCGCGTGGGAGCGGTATTTTGGCTTCATGATGCGTGCGCCGAAGTGCGCGTAGGGCACATCTGGGAAGGTCACTTCCTGATCCAGGAAGAGGAACGGGTAGGACGGCCCGATGCGGAATGGCCCGTACTGGTCTTCATTGGTGGGGACGTAGTCGTTGGCTGCGTCGCTCCAGAGCTGCCAGGCCCGGAGAGCGTCGTCAGCGCCTTCCTGGCCAAAGTCACGTTCCGCGATGCGGCGGATATGGCTGTCGAAGTCATCGCCGCCGGTCCAGTACGCTTCTTTGCTCAGTTCAGAGATGAAGGACGGCCACCAGCCGAAGTGGTGGCATTCCATCAGGCCGCTCAGGCCCCAGTCGCGATGGGCTTGCAGCAAGGCGTCCCAGCGGCGTTTCCATTGGTAGGGGATAGGCTGATAGGGGATGACGCCGAAGTCCCAGGACACGCCGCCGGTGTTGGACATGGCGTAGAGGGGAATTCCGCGTGCGCTGGCGGCTTCGGCCTCGGTACGGAAGTATGTGCCCGGGCCGACGAAGGACGCGGTATAGTCTACGCAGCGGGTGGTGATGCCGTTTTTGACGATGTTTTCGAACATTTCGAAGGTGACTTCGAGGGAGATGTCCGTTGGCAGGCTGTTGATCAGGGCGATTCTGTCTTGTGCTGGCGCCCAGCCCCAGTTATACGTCCAGAACACCACATCCAGGTCTGGGTTGTACTTGCGCATGATGCCTTTGACCAGGTTGAGCCATTGCGGGTAGTCGCGGCACGGCCACCATCCGGGGAAGGGGCGTTTGTCGTTTTCCTGGCCAGGCGGGACTGGGTCCAGGCGGAGTCGGCCCTTGGTGCGTTCGTCCTTGGAGGGGAATTCGCAGGATTCGCCGACAAAGACAATGCCTTTGACGCGCGGGAAGGTCTTGATCAGCTTGCCGTACATGTTTTCGTAGAAGGCCTCGGCTTCCGGGTCATCTGGATGCTTGCGGCTTTTCATGTAGCTGTAGAAATAGACGTCGAGCCCGAACGCTTCGGCGCGGTCGATGAGGTTGGCGAAGTCGAGGTGTCCAGTGTTGGTCATGTTGATGTCTTTGACGAACACGAGGATGGCGTCAATGCCGGCGTGGGCGATGGCGTTGAGGTGCTGGTCGGGGAAATTGTCGATTCCCCAGCCCGAATGGGTCATGCGTGGCGCGAATATTGGTTCGCGGACAGTGTCCTGCGCGGGGATGAAGGGCGCTTCGCGCAGGTTCATGATGTCTTCCAGCCGGTAGCAGCCTTGGGCTGCGCCGCGTTCGTCGTAGCCGGTGACTACGATGCACTCCGAGGTGACTTGGAGGCGGAAGCTGCGGGACTTGCGCAGGCGGCGGCCTCGCCCGCTGAAATCGTCACGGGCGCCGATGGCGATGATGCGGGCGCCTGTGTCAGCGGCTTCAGCGGCATGGTCGTGGCGGATGACTTTGACGGCGATGCCCATGCTGACCGCGAGGTAGTCCTGCAAGTCCTGGGCGACGCGGAACAGGTAGTCGGAAGCTTCGCTGGCCAGGATGATGGTCCAGGTGTCGTCAAGGACGGTTTCCTTGGCGTTTGGCTGAGCGTGAGGGTTGCGTCGGTCTGGCAGGTGAACCTGGTTGAGGCGACGGCGGAAGGCGTAGTTGTGTTCGGCTTCGAGTTTCATCACTGATCCTTTGTGGCAAGTTCTTGAAATCTCAGGCAAGTCGGTTTTGGGCAGCTATGTGGTAGTTAGCCGGTTCGGGCTTATTTCCCGGCCTTGATGTCTTCCCAGAGGCGGTTGAATTTCTGTTCGTTTTCGCCCTGGTCGATGGTGACTTTGGATTTGGCGAGGATTTCCGGCTTCAGGAAGACAGCCGGGTTGGTGCGGATTTCTTCGGACAGCAGCGGGTAGGCGGCTTTGTTGGGGCAGAGGAAGAACACATGTTCGGTATTGGCAGCGGCGATGGCTGGCTCGTGCAGGAAATTGATGAAGCGGTGAGCCAGGTCGATGTTCTTGGCTTGGGCGGGGATGGCCATCATGTCGCAGCTGATGAGGGTTCCTTCCTCAGGGATGACGAAGCCGACGTGGGCGTTTTCCTCGACCACCTGCATCATGTCGCCGGAATAGCCCATGACCAGGTAGAATTCGTTGGAGGCGATGCCATTTTTGTATTGTTCGTTTTCGAGTTTGGCCGCGTTGTCGCGCCAAACGACGATGATTTCCTTGGCTGCGGCCAGCGCGTCATCGCTCGTGCTGTTAGGGTCGAGGCCGAGTACGTAAAGGGCGGCGCCAATCACTTCCCGCTTGTCATCCAAGATGGTCATGCGCTTTTTCAGGTCAGTCCGGGAGAACATGTTCCAGCTGGCCTTGAAGTCAGCTACTTTTTCCTTGTTATAGCCGATGCCGGTGTAGCTCATCATGTAGGGCGCGGCGTAGGTGCATTCCGGGTCTGGCAGGATTCGCAGGATTTGCTCGTCGAAATTGGCCCGGTTGGGGATTTTTTCCAAATCGAGCTTCAGCAGCATGTTCTCCTTTGCCATCAAGTCGATGATGTAATGGCTGGGGACGATGACGTCGTAGCCGGAGGCGCCGGCCTTGAGTTTGGCGTAGAGCGCCTCGTTGGAGTCAAAGGTGTCATAGACGACGCGGCAGTTGTTTTCCTTTTCAAATTGCTTGATGATGGCTGGGTTGATATAGTCGGCCCAGCAGTAGAGGTGGAGGGTCGGCTTGGCTTTGCCGCAACCGCTGAAGACGAGGACTGCGAGGAGGCTGGCGAAAAGACGGAGGCCGAGTTTGGTCATGTCAGTGTGATTCCTTATGCTGCGAAGGTGGGCGGAAGGCTGCTCGTCAATGGCAGCCGATGGAGATGGCTTTCAATGTAATCGTTTTTTCTCTAAACGCCAGCCGGGACGGATGATTTGTCGCACGGTGGCGCTGGCGCAGCAAACTGCCCTTGTCAGCGCTGCCGACGCGGGGCGGTCGGCTGTCGTTGACATCGGCAAGTCCTTGATAGGACGGAAGTAAAAGTTTTTTTGGCGTCTTTGCGGTTTTTTTTCATTAAATGAGCTTGCAAAGGTTCTTAGCGGCTGTATTGTAAACGATTACCTAAACAGAAGCGTCATAAGGCGTCGTAGTGCAGTGGTTGCCGTAGCGGGTTGGTTGGCGGTTTTGCGAGGGTATAGTAATTGGGCAACGTCTATTTTCCTGCCCCTTTCCACGATTGCAGTCCGGAAAGTAAAAAAAAGGACTCAAGCGCCTTATGGAGAAAGCAATGGCCAAGAATTTGTATGTTGGGAATCTGAGTTACGCTGTGAATGACGCGGAGCTGGAGGAACTTTTTGCCGCTTTTGGCAAAGTTGACAGTGCTCGGGTCATCACGGATCGTGACACCGGTCGGAGCAAGGGTTTTGGTTTTGTCGAGATGTCGGACGACAACGAGGCCCAGGCTGCGATTGACGCATTGAACGGCAAGGAAAATAACGGCCGCACATTGACTGTCAACGAAGCTAAGCCCCGTGAACCCCGCAGCGGCGGTTTTGGCCGTCCCCGTGGAGATTTTGGTGGCGGCGGCAGGCACTATTGATGTTGTCACAGCGAAGAATCTGGCGACAGGTTCTGGACTCTAGCTTGAACGGCGCCAGAGGCTTTCTCGCGGAAGATATTTTTTAGCGAGTTGCCTTACATGATGCCTGACCTAGAAGTCAAAAACAGCCCGTGATTCGCAATGATCACGGGCTGTTTTTTTTGCTAACGAGGGCATGGATGCCGGGCGGTGCTGACGGCAGGCAGTTGTTTGAAGAATATCGGGGGTGAGTAGACAGGGCGGCATCCAGCGGTCGCCGGACGCAAACAGACAGAGAGGCAGGCATTATGGCCAACAGGAAAAAGGTGTGTGCTTTCATGATGGCGGCAATGGGTCTCATGGGGCTGGCAGCGACCGGCCAGGGGAACGGCGGCGGCGCTGCCGTGCTGGATATCAAGTTGCGGGAATCCGGGGTGACGCCGCCAGAGGTGTTGCAGGTGATTGACGGCAAGGATGCCCTGGTGCATGTTTTTCGGGATCGGGAGTGGGTTGCCTTGAACAGTCCGGTCTCTGACATGAGCGGCTACAACGCGCTGGCCCTCGTCGTGTCCAGCCGCCTGCCGCTGGCCGGGCGCTATAGCGTCATTTTCAGCTCGGAAGACAAAGACAAGCCCGGGGCAGACTATTATTCATTCAGCCTGCCGACTCGTTTTTCTGGCACCCACGATTTGCTCGTTCCCTTGTCGGAATTGGGCCGGGTGCGGTCGCCGCGCGGCTTGGATCAGATTGATGCCATCCGTTTTTACCGCGACTGGAGCGGCAACAATCCCCCCGACCCTGACAATGTCGTGACTATCAGCCAGCTGCGCCTGGTCAACGACCCTAATCTCGCCTCTGCCCGCGGGCCGCGGCTGACCGATGAGGCCTTCTTTGCGCTTCTGGACACCAGTCGGCCGGAGCTTGCCCAGGTTAAGGCGGCGTTGGCGGCCGGCGATGTCGCCGCTGCCCGTCATGCTTTGAGCGAGCATATCCGGACGCGCAGCACGCCGCGCTGGCTTGTCGACCCGCGCGACCGCCCGGGCCGCAGGTTGCCGCCGCAGACGCGCCGGGCTGCGCCTGGCGAGGGCGGCCGCTATCAAGCTACGGCGCCCTTGGACTGGGTCGGCTGGAAACGCCTGGAAATCCGCAAGGAGGACTTCAGCGAGGTCGGCAAGCCGCTGGGCTGGGAGTGCATCAGCGGCCTTCATTTGACGTGGGACGCGCCGTTGGACCTGGCGGCAGGCGCCGCGCTGCATCTTGACGACGTGGTGCTGCAAGGCCCGGCCGGCGAACGCATCATCGGTGATTTTGACGCCATTCACCATGGATGGAATAATGTTTTCCAGGACAGCGAGGTGTCCCGGGCTGGGACGCCTTCCGGCAAGTGGTGGTTTCCAGACATGTATCCGAACGCCGTCTGCGGCAAGTATCCGGCTGACTGGTCTGGATACGATACGCTGACATTATGGGTGCATGTCCCAGAGGAGTCGGCGGGCAAGCTGCAAGTCAAGGTCATGTCAGCAGCGCCTAACACTGCTCGGGCAGACGAAATTCTCACCCGGACGTTCCCAATCGGCAGTTTCCGCGACCATCCGTATGCGTTTGGCGACCGCATTGACTGGTCGGCTAACGCCATGAGCGAAGGCGAATCCAGCACTATTGAATGGAACGCCCAGCTCAATCGGCATTTCCATTTTTCGCATCTGTACAAAGCTTGGTGGGAGACTGGCGAGGAAAAATACGCGGCTGAGCTGGCAGAGCAGATGAACAGCTGGATTGAGGACAACCCCATCTTGCTGACGCAATCCGGCAACAGTCCGTATCATCATGCTTGGGAGACGCTCAACACCGGCATCAGGCTGCACGCCAGCTGGCCGAACGCCTTGGCGCACTGCCTGGAGGCGAAAGCGTTCACGGATGACATCATCATCAACATCCTGAAGTCCAAGATCGAGCAGGCCCGGCACCTGATGCGCTGGCCTTCGACCGGCAATTGGCGGACGGCAGAAGCCTGGGGGGTGTATGTCACGGGTCTGTTGTATCCGGAATTCAAGGAAGCTGCGGTTTGGCGCCGCTTCGGCATTGATTCTCTGTACACTCAGTTGCAGGAGGAAGTGTATCCGGATGGCTTGCAGTATGAGCTGGCCTTAGGCTACAGCAACTGGACGCTGCAGGAGTTCACCGACCTCTACAACGCGGCCGTGCTCAATGGCATGGAGCACGAATTGCCGCCGGATTATTATTCCCGCCTGGAGAAGATGTACGTCTACCTGATGGCCAACGTCATGCCTGGGGCAGTGGCCTTTGCGCTGAACGACGCTGGCAACGGCAACGTCAAGCGGCTGCTGCTGGACGGCTACCGGCTGTTCAAGCGCCCGGACATGCTGTATGCGGCTACAGACGGACGCGCCGGCGAGCCGCCGGCGTTTGACTCGCTGGGCCAGGAATGGGTCGGGCATTATGTGATGCGTTCCGGCTGGCATCGGCAGGCCAATGTCATGCATATAGACGCCGGCTTGCAGGGCCGAGCCCATATCCACCAGGACAAGCTGACCGTGGCGATGACCGCCTACGGGCATCATCTGCTCGTCGATGGCGGCGTCAGCATGTATGACAGATCGCGCTGGCGGACGTATCAGCTGTTGACGCGCTCGCACAACACAGTCCTGGTCGACGGCATGGACCAGCTTGGCGAGAATACCATGGAGGCCAAGATTTGGCCGCTGCCCTGGGAAGGCGACAGGCCAGCCGGCAATGACACGGTCTGGCATTCCGCGCCTGGCGTCGATTATTGCCAGGGATGGTGGAAAGGCCGTTGGCGCGACTATGTCGACAGGCAGAATCCAGCGACCACCCCGCCTCGGATTCTGGACACGGTGCAGCACCGGCGAGCCGTGCTGTTCATCAAGCCGGATTTGTGGGTAATTCTGGACACGCTGTTGGCGTCTGACCAGGAGCGGCACACGGCCGAAGTGCTGTATCATATTGATGCAGAGGAAGCCGAGTGCGCTGAAAACGCCGTCTTGGCGACTAACAAAAACAAAGCCGGGCTCTTGCTGGCAGCTCGGCCGCATCCGGGGCTGGAAGTCGAGATTGTCACCGGCAAGATGGAGCCGCCGGTGCAGGGCTGGTCAGCGAATGTCAAGCGGAATCGGCAAAAGGGCATTCCGATGTCGGCAATACCGACGGCGATATTCCGGCAACCCTGGCAGGAGCGGGCTGACTTGGTCACGCTCGTGCATCCATTCCCGAATGGGGAGACGCGCGCCACCAGCTGCGTGAATCTGGCGAGCAGCCCAGGCGGGCAGGCGGCTCGGATTGACATCAGTCCGGCCGAGACATACTTTTGGCTGCACAGCGACCAGCCTGGGCAAGTCATCCAGGCATTTGCTGGCGAACCCGGCGGGGCGGCACTGCTGACGACGGATGGCCAGGCCGCAGTTGTCGGCGGCAACGGGGCGTCCTTCCGGCTGCTGCTGGTGCATGGTCGCAACGTATCAGGGCCAGGCGTTCAGGCGAACGTCAACCAGCCGGCGACCTTGTCGGTGCTGGCAATGGCTGACAAGACCTTAGTCGTCAGCACGGATCAGGCGGTCGAGGTGACGGTTGGCCTGGCCTTCCTGCCGTCCTCTGACTTGACGCTGCATGTCCTGGACCGGCGCGGCGCTCGGATTTCTCCGACGCCGTTTACGGTTGGCGACAAAGGGGCGATCACTTGGAAGGCTGCTGCTGGCCGCGAGTACGAGTTGAACTGGGGCGGCGACAGCGTCCAGGACATCAGGAAGGCGGAGCAGCAGAGAGCGGACGGGGAATTGGCTCTGCCGATTCGGGCTCTGCCGTCTCTCCCGGCCGCTCCTGCCGACGCTGCGATTGTCGTGCAGGCCGAGAATTTCTCGGCCCAGGGCGGCGGTCAGGTGACGGTGACAGACGCCAAGACGGCTGCCGACGGCCTCTCTTTCTTACATTGGGACAACACCGGCCACTGGCTGGAATACGTTATCGAGGTTCCGTCCGACGGCGCCTATCCGTTGCATATCCGGCATTGTTCAGCCGGTCGCACGGCAGTGCGCGCCATCCTGATCGATGGATTCTGCCCGCACGCTGATATGGCCAAGGTGCAGTTCCCGGAGACCGGCGGCTGGAGTTCTGGCCAGGATAACTGGGTTTGGACGACAGTGACGGATGCTGCGAGCAAGCCCTTTTTGTTCAACTTGAAGAAAGGCCGCCACGTGGTCAAATTCGTCAACTGCGGCAACAGCCTCAATCTTGATCTGTTCAGCTTTGGCGCCCGGCCTTAGTGGACGGGGCTGCCGTGTGTCATTCAGGCTTCAGCCTGCCGTATGCGTAGTTCAACGTCTCTTTGCTCCGTTGTCGTAATGGGGCAGTCTTCTGTAGTGCCTTTACAAGGCACCCGTTTTGGGGCGCGTCTATCCCCAGGCTGAAGCCTGGGGTTAAGCATGGTTAAGCGCCTACGGCGCAAAGTAATATGACGTTAAGCATGATGCGTGCTGCACCGGCTGAAAGCCTTTGGAAGCCTGAATTTTTCACGGCGACAGGATAACTACTGCTGTTTAACAACATTTACTGCTTGATAACGTGAAACTTGTAGTTATCTCATTGCGCAACTGTGATAACTACAAATTGAGGTGAAATGATGTAGTTATCTTGCAGAAATGAAAAGTTCAGGTTTGGAAGCCTGCGGAAGATACGTGTCTTCGCACCACCGTCCACCAACGTTCGCAGCGGCAGAGCTGCAAATGCCCTGAAAGGGCGAGACAAAAATGCCGCTGTGGCTAAAAGACAACATAAAGGCATGCAAGTATTCATCACAAAATTTTGCACATTGCCCCAAAAATAGGTTGCGGACGGCAGTCCACCCTAGGTCCACTAGCGTCCATTGTCCACTGTCCACTTCATGGCACGATGGTGCATCTATCCAGGATGACGGCCTTGTCTTTGATGCCGTCGCAGATGCCGCGGACCGAGATTGGCGCGTTGTTTTTAGCGGCAGCGCTGATGTGTTCCCAGTCTTCAGCGCTGGTCCCTAGGGCCAGTCGGGCGCATATCTGGTGTCCGAAGTAGAGCATGGCCGGGGTCTTGTCGCCTTTTTGCTGTTGGCGCAGGGTGGTCTGGCCGGTGAGCAGGATTTGCTTGCCTTTGTACATCTCGTTGAAATCCTGGATGGTCAGGCGCTTCAATTCTTGCAGCAGGGCTGGGGTACTCAGGGAAAAGTCATCTCTTCGGCTCAATTCCATGGCGGAGTCCGGCGCATTTTTTTCGCTGTCCTTGTCCGCATTCTTGAAGAAATCGGTGATTTCCTCATTGCTCAGGGCTCTGATGTCGGTGATTTGCGGTTTCAGGAATCGTTCTGCTCTGCGGTTGCGGTCTTCCAAGACGACGTCGCCGTGTTCATTTTGTTCCAGCAGTAGTCCGACGATTTTTTTGCCGTCGATGAGGGTCAGGCTATGGGTCGGCACCCATAGAGTAGCGTTTCTTTCCAGTGTTGTTCCTTTGGTGATGGTGATGGGGCCGCTTGCGAACACGCCGCTGGGGTGTTCGACTTTCATGGTGGCTGGTCCTGCGGCCAGGTCAGTCAGCAGCAATTCGCCCTTGTCGTCCGAGGTTACGCCTTTGAAAATGCCATCCAGGTAGACGCGGCAGCCTGGTGGGCGGCTGGTCACGGCGATGCTTCCCAAGGTGGATTTCAGGTCAGCTGTGATGACTTCTCCTTTGGCGCGGCTGACCGTTGCCGTGACCTTGTGCGGTTCACAGCCTGGGCCGTGCAGGGAAAAGTCGTATTGTCCTTCGGGCAGATTTTTAAGCAGGAGCGGGGTTATGCCGTAGAATTGTCGTCCATGCCAGACGCCGGCGCCTGGCGGGTTGCTGGTCAGCAGCACGGTGCCGGCTCGTAGGTGCATGGCGAACGGCTTGCTGGTGTTGTCTTCTGGGATTTGGAGTTGGCGGCTGACATCTTCATAGCCGTCCAGCTGTAGTTCGAGCAGATGGCGTCCTGGCGGCAGGTCTGGCACGACGGCCGGGGCGGCGCCGTACGAATTTTTGTCTACGAAGACTTCGGCGCCAGGCGGTTCGCTGCGCACGACAATGGTGAAGGACGCTGGCCTCCGAGGCGGTGGGCGAGAGGTGTTGTCAGCGAACATCGCGGGTGCGGTCGTCGGGGTGTCGGCTTCGGTGGTGGTTGGTGGTGTGTCGACGGCTGGGGTGTCCTCGCCGCTGTCTTGAACTGGCTTGGCTGCCAGCCCGGTGACGGCTGTTTCTGGCAGCAGCGCCGTCCTGGCGCCGCTGTCTGGCGTGGTCGTTTCCTGTCTGGCGGCCGTGGTTTCCGGGTCAGCCGGCGGTTGGGCGTCAGTCTGCAGCAATTTGTAGCCCAAGTAGGCGGCAGCGGCCAAGATGATGGCCAGCACTATCAGCTTGACGATGGCGGCGGGGCCGATAGCTGTCCGCCGAGCTTCTTTTGGGGCTTCGTTGGCTTTGTCGGCGTTTGGCCTGATGATGTTGGCCGTGGTTTGCGCGTTGAGTTCGGGTGGCACCACCATGGCGAGAGACCTGCTTGACGAGCGGCGTGGGTCTGAAGCGGCGGTGTCGGCGTCAGGCAGGAATCGGAACACATGGCTGAACACGGTGATTTCGTCGTTCGGCCGCAGGATGATGCCGCCATCGACTTTTTGGCCGTTGACCAGGATGCCATTGACGCTGTGGCAGTCTTCGATCAGCCATTCACCGCCGACCAGGGACAGGCGGCAATGTCGTCGCGACACGCCGACTTCACTGATGACGAAGTCGTTGTCGACTTCGCGGCCAATCGTGAATTCGGCCTTGTCAACCACCAATTCACGACCGGGAGTTTCGCCTTTCACAATGTAGAGTTTCATAGCTCAATATCCTTGCTCGTTCCTGGTTTGAAAGGGCGGTCGGCGGTCGGCGAAAATAAGGAGATATACGGAGTAAGTTGCGCCCAGGGAAGTCATTTGCTTGTCGCCGCAGAAAAAAATAAAGTCTTAGTTTATGACGAAATGTGCTGGAGGGCTTAGGTGGACTATCGGCTATAATCTATGTCTTTAACCGCTGAACACGCGGCACACGCAGAAATTTTTGTCTATAGTCATTGTTTTAACGGATGGGATTGCATCCTGATTTGTGGCTTGGTCTGTTGGTTTTTCCGACTGAGCAGTCGGTTTTAGCGGCTCCGGTGCTGTTTTTTGCCGTTTTTGCGGCAGATTGCCTTGGGCTGCGTGGCTTTGCGGGTCAGATTCTGCTGTTGTTTTCAATCGATTTGGCGTCGTCCTTGTAGTGCCATGGCTAGGGTGGCGGCGTCGGCGAAATTCAAGTCGCTTCCGACTGGGACTCCTGCGGCGATGCGGGAGATGGTGATGGGCAGGTCTGCGAGCATGTTGGCGATGAAATGGGCGGTTGCTTCGCCTTCGACGTCTGGGCTGGTGGCGATGATCAGTTCGGTGATGGGTTGTTGTCGCAGGCGTTCTTGCAGTTCAGCCAGTCTTAGGTCATCGGGGCCTTTGCCGCTGAGCGGGGAGAGCTTGCCGCCGAGGACATGGTAGAGGCCATGGAAGCAGGCGGAGTTTTCGAGTGCCATGACTTGCGACGCATGTTCGACGACGCAGAGCAGGCCGCGCTGGCGGGTTTCATCTTGGCAGATGGCGCAGGTCGGCGTTTCAGTGAAATTGCCGCAGATGGCGCACGGGTGGACGCGCTGCCGCAGTTCGCAGAGGGCGGTTCCGAAGTCGGCGAGGTGTTCTTCGGGCCAGCTCATGATGGCTATGGCGAGCCGTTCCGCTGTCCGACGGCCGATGCCGGGCAGGCGGCTGAAGCAGGCGATGATGTGGTGAAGCGCCTCCGGGTATTGGCCTGGCTTGCTCATGGCGGTGGTGAGGTTTCGGTGGGGGAGTGGTCAGATTTTAATCCTGGCTTCGATGACGACGGCGTCGAAAAGTTGGTTGACGCTTTGGACAAAGGGGCTTTCGGCGAGCCGTTTTTGTTCCTCGCTGGTTGCGATTCGGTAACGCCCATGCGTGCTTTCTTCTGGCGTAGGTTCTTTAGCGACGATTTCCAGGGTGGCGTTGGGCCACTGCCTTTGGACGGCGTTTTGCAAAGCCTGCTGGGATTCTTGGTGCTGGATGGTCATCAAATCATTGACCGGCAGGGTGTTCATGTCATAGCCAAGGGTTATGAGCATGGTTTCCTGGGGGAAGGAGACGAGGGTCATGGTTTTGATGATGGCGGCGAGGTTGTCATGGCCGGCGGCGGCGAGAGCCTGGCAGAGATTCTCCACGATGCTGTTCAGCTTCATGGACACTGTGGACGCCAAGTCTTGCGTGGCGCCGTCGTCGTCAGACCATTCGGCAGTCGTGTCGTCGTGGCTGGCGCGAGTCAGAAAGTCATAGACGTTGGCGGTCGTCAACGTGACTTTGGGCGCGGGGGAGGGCGCTGGCGCGGCTGCGTCCTGCGCTGGCGTGGGGGAGGGGGAGGGTGCTGGCGCTGCGTCCTGTGCTGGCGTGGCTGCGTCCTGTGCTGGCGCGGCTGCGTCCTGTGCTGGCGCGGGGGAGGGGGAGGACGCTGGCGTAGGGGAGGGTGCTGGCGCTGCGTCCGGTGTTGGTGTTGTCGGCGTTGCTACCGGTGCCGGTGCTGTCGTCGCTACCGGTGCCGGTGCTGTCGTCGCTGCCGGTGCCTGTGCCGGTGCTGGCGCTGTCGTCGCTGTCGGTGCCGGTGTTGGCGTTGGCGTTGCTGCCGGTGCTGGCGCTGTTGCTGGCGTTACTGGCGCTGGTGTTGGCGTCTGCGCTGCTGCCTGTGCTGGCGTTGTCGTCGTGGCTGGTTGCGGCTGGTTGTGGTCGGTTGTTGTTGTGTCGGTTTGTGTCGGAATGACGATGACCGGCCTGGGTGCGGGCATGGCGTCTTGGGGCAGGGCTCCGCTGAGGCGATTGAGATGGGTGAAGATGTCATCCAGCTGTACGCTGTGGGCATCGAGCATGACGCGGGCGAGGATGGCTTCGAAGTAGATGCGTTTGTTCAAGGCGGAACGGAAGGACCATTCCTGGGCGACCAGTCCTTGCAGGATCCGCTGCGCCAGCTGCGGGTCAAGGGCGCGTCCGATGTTCATCAGGTCAGCCAGGTCGGTTTCGCTGACCTCGAGAAACGACGGCGCGTCATTGCACAGAGCGGCGACCATGACGTTGCGGACATAGCCGATTAAGTCGCCGAACAGTCTTTCCAGGTCGCGGCCGCCGTCTGCCAGTACATGCAGGACGCGCATGGCTCGGTTCAGGTCATTGGTGAACAGGCCGGCTGCCATTTCCCGCAGTTCCTGGCCGGACGCCAGGCCGAAGACGTCGATTACGTCTTGTTCCCGGATCATCTCCTCTTGGGTCATGCCGCCGCAGAACGCGATCATTTGGTCGAAAATCGACTGGGCGTCCCGCATGCCGCCTTCAGCGGCCCGGGCGATGGCTGTCAAGGCGGCGTCTTCGACCTTGATGCCTTCGCCGTCGGCAATTTGGCGCAAGCGCTGGACAATCAGGGGCACGGGGATGCGTTTCAGGTCAAAGCGCTGGCAGCGGGAGATAATCGTCGGCAGGATTTTGTGCGGTTCGGTCGTGGCGAAGAGGAATTTCACATGCGACGGTGGTTCCTCAAGTGTTTTCAGCAGGGCGTTCCAAGCCTGCGTAGTCAGCATGTGGACTTCGTCGATGATGTAGATTTTGTATTTGCCCCGTGAAGGCGCGTACTGGACATTTTCGCGGATGTCTCGGACGTCCTCGACCTTGTTGTGGGAAGCGCCGTCGATTTCGATGATGTCCAGGGAGGAGCCGTTTGCCGCTTCGATGCAGCATTCGCACTGGCAGCAGGGTTCGCCGTCCTGGTTGTTGAGGCAGTTGAGCGCTTTAGCGAAGATGCGGGCGCTGGTGGTTTTGCCGATCCCTCTGGAGCCGACGAACAGGTAGGCATGGCCGATCCGGTTTTGCCGGATGGCGTTTGTCAGGGTGCGGCTGATATGTTCCTGGCCGACGACTTCGGCGAATGTCTGTGGCCGCCATTTGCGGGCCAGCACCTGATACGGCATGCGCGTTTCCTCCCGGTAGCGACCGAAGCGCGAGCCGCCGTTGTTGGGGTCGCGCAATCTGCGGAGCAGGCTGGCCAGCAGCGCGTTGGTGGCTGCGGCCGGCTGAATCCGCCGGTTTGAAGTCAAGAAAAAGCCGTGCCGCCTGTCCAGAGGTCCTGGCGCCCAAGTCGGCTGCTTAGGGCTGCTTGGTTCCCCACCTGACCCGGTTCACAACGTCCCTGCCGCACAGGTTCCGAAACAGACGACACGGCAAATCTCAAATATATAAGCCTGGAGGTTTTTTGCAAACTATGCTTTGAGATAATCCTGGCGTTTTGGCTTTTATGTTGCGGCTGCGGTTCTTGTCGTGCTTTGGCTGGGTGTTTGTCGTCGTGCGTCTGTTTGCTGGATGCCTTGGACTGTTTTGTGTCTGGCTAATTTAGGGTTTAGCGGGCAAGTTGCCGGGCGAGTTCGCTGAAGGTGATGAAAGTGCAAGCTTGTGCAAGTTCCAGCATTTTGTGCTTGAACAGGTCATGCAGTTCCTGGCGCCATTGTCCATGCCGGTCGAAGAATTCCCAATGATGCGAGACGATGACGGTGAAGTCGTGCCGCCTGACATAGTCGTCAAGGCGGGCGAGTTCTGTCCTGGTGTTGCGGAATGGCGAGAACACACAGCCGGGGTGTTGGGTGATGAGAAGGTCATGCCAGCGGTCGCGGCAGTAGTTGCGTTGGCGGAGTTTCATGCTGAAGTAGGCTGGCCAGAGCTTGATCGGGAGCCTGCGGCGGTCAATCCAGCCTAGGGAGAGGACTTGGAATTGTTCGGCGACCATGGCGTAGGCCGGGGTGGAGAGTTGGTCCTGGGGGGCGACGAAGACGGTTGGCCGACGACCGAAGGCGGCGGCCAGGATGTCGCCGCCTAGAGCCAATTTGCATCGGAGCAATTCCGGCGCCGTCGCTTCGAATTCGTAGAGCTGGCGGTCGCCTTTGTGTTCGCAGCCGTGCTGGAGAATTTCCTTGTTGGGAAGTTTTTGGAGGAAGTTGACCAGGGGCTGGTTGTCGGCCAGGGAATAGGTCTGGTCAGGGCCGGCAACGTCTGGCGGGAGAAAAGGCTCGTAGGTGTCGGGGCCGAAATCCTTGGACTGTGTCGTTGCGGCGGTATTGACCAAGGGGATGACCGAGAAGTTCAGGGGGAGGCCGCGTTGGAACAGGAAGCCGTATGCCTGTTCAAGGGCTGCCGGCGACGTGAAGAAGTTGGCGTCGTCATCACGCAGCAGGATGAATTTAGAGCGGTTTCTGTTCATAGGCGTCGATCAGCGCGGCGGCGATTTTCTCCCAGGAATTCTGCCGGGCATACTCCTGGCCTTGTCTGGCCAGGTCAGCGGCGAGTTCTGGGTCAGAAGCGATTTTTTGGATGTTCTCGGCGATGGATTCGGGTGATTCGACATCGGCGAACAGCAGGTTTTGACCGTCGATGCCGTAGTCGGCAATGCCGCCGACACGGCCGGCGATGACTGGTTTGCCGGCAGACCAGGCTTCCAGAATGACGATGCCGAAGGTCTCGTAGCGGCTGGGGAGCACGAACAGGTCAGCGGCGGCGTACGCATCGGCCAGGTCGGGCGATTCGTAGTCCAGGTTGCAGATGAAGGTGACGTGGTCGTCGAGGCCCAGTTCGGCGATGCGCTGGCGCAGGCATTGGACGTATGTCGGGTCATAGACGACGCCGAACAGAAGCAGGTGTGCTTGAGCCAGATTGCCCGTGCGCGGGAGGCGGGAAAAGGCCTCCACCAGGGTCAGTTGATTTTTCTGCTGGTAGAATCCTCCGACCGAGAGGATGAGGTATTCCTGGGTCAAGCCGTGGCGGGAGCGGAATCGGAGGCCATCGGCTTGCGAGAATCGGCGGTAGTCGACGCCGTTGGGCAGCCTGACGACCTTGATGTCTGGGTATTGGGCTTGCAGTTTCAGGCGTTCTTGCTCCGCGAGGCAGAAAATCGCGTTGGCGTCGCGGTAGATGCGGTCTTGGCGGAAGAGCCATTCCAGGATTTTTCCCCAGTTGAATGTTCCTTGCAGGGGGGCCAGGAGTTGTTGCATCTGCTCTGGCGGCAGGTCCAGTTGACCGCCATGCAAGCTGATGAAATAAGGGATTCGGCGCCATCTGGCCACCAGTCTGCCCATGGCGCCGATGAAACCGCCGGTATGGAGGTGGATGGCCTTGATGTCCCGGGTGCGGAGGAGCAAGCGGAACAATTCGAGGCTGAAGAAGTTGCCGCCGCGGCTGTCAAGCTGTTTTTTGGCTTCAGTGGATAGACCCCAGCGTGGATAGAAGCCTTTGCATCGGCGGATTTCCAGCCCCTGCATGGTTTCCGACGTCTTAGTGGAAAGCAAGTTAGACGTCAGAAGCATGACGCGATAGCCTTGGCGCAGCAATTCGACGGAAAGATTCAAGATTACGCTTTCCGTGCCGCCCCAGCTTTCCTTGCTGAAGCGCCTGGGTAGATGGACAATGATGTTTTTGGGGGACATGTCCGCAAGCTCCGCAAAAAACCGGTGCGGTCTTGGTCTGGCTGGTTCCAAGGCGTAAAAGGCCGGGCCGGGCAGAACACGGCAAGGTCGCTGCGACGGCGTCAAACATTGAAGGGCTGTGACAGGGATAGCAATGGCGGGAGGGCAGGGTTGGACTCAGCCCACGCTGGCGCCAGGGGGGATTTCCCCGTCAACAGTGAGGATACGGAGTTCCTTTTTGCGCTTGGCTGCCAGGAGCATGCCTTGCGACTCCACGCCGCCGAGGACGGCTGGTTGCAGGTTGTTGACGATGATGATGGTTTTCCCGACCAGGTCTTCCGGCTGATAATGCAAGGCGATGCCGGCCACGATCTGGCGCTGTTCGCCGCAGTCTACCGTCAACTTGAGCAGCTTGTCCGTGTTGGGGATGCGTTCGGCGGCGAGGACGCGGGCGGCTTTCAGCTGCAGTTTGCTGAAGTCGTCAATGCTGATCAAGCCCGCCCCGTCAGCATCAGCCTGCGGTTTGGTCGCCGCGGCCGGCTTAGCTTCTGCTGCATTTTCCTTGCTTCCCTTTTGTTCGATTTTGGCCCAGGTGTCTTTCAGGCTGACGGTGCGGTTGAAGACCGGTTTCCCTGGCTGGTGGTCAAAGCGGTCGGCGCAGAAATAGCCGAGGCGCTCGAACTGGACCTTGTCTTCCGACGCAAGCTCCGCCAGCGCTGGCTCGACTTTGCAGCTAGTCAGCACCTGGAGGGAATCGGGGTTGAGGTTGTCGATGAAGTCTTCGCCCTCAGCGACAGCGTCTGGGATTTCCTTGTTGAAGAGGCGGTCATAGAGGCGCACTTCCGCGTTGACGGCGTGCTTGGCGTCGACCCAGTGGATGGTGCCCTTGACTTTACGGTCTTTGTTGTCGCGGTCGAGGGTGCAGCGGATTTCCGCGATGGTTCCGTCCTGATTTTTGACGACTTCCTGGCAGGTGACGATGCCGGCCCAGCGCAGGCGGACTTCTTGCCCCGGGGAAAGGCGGTGATACTTTGGCGGCGGCGTTTCGCGGAAGTCGTCCTGCTCAATGTAGAGTTCCCGGCCAAAGGGTATTTTCCTGGTCCCGGCGTCTGGGTCTTCCGGGTTATTGATGGCCTCGAGCCATTCGGTTTGCCCTTCTGGGTAGTTGGTGATGACCAGTTTGAGAGGATTGAGCACAGCCAGATAGCGCGGCGTGACTTTGTTCAGTTCGTCCCGCAGGCAGCTTTCAAGCAGCGCGACATCGGTGATGGCGTTGTATTTAGTGACGCCAACGCATTTCAGGAAAGCGTGGATGGCGGTCGGGGTGTAGCCGCGGCGGCGCATCCCGCATAAGGTCGGCATGCGCGGGTCGTCCCAGCCACTGACCCGGTTTTCCTGGACCAGGCGCAAAAGGCGCCGTTTGCTCATGACAGTGTAAGTCAGGTTCAGGCGGGAGAATTCGATTTGCTGCGGCTTGTGGACGGGCAGGGGGGCGAGGAGCCAATCGTAGAGCGGGCGGTGGATTTCGAATTCGAGCGTGCAAAGCGAGTGGGTAATGCCCTCGATGGAGTCTTCCAGGCCATGCGCCCAGTCATACATCGGATAAATGCACCAGGCGTCGCCGGTCCGGTGGTGCGGTATATGCAATATCCTGTACAGCACTGGATCGCGCATGTGGATGTTGGGGGAGGCCATGTCAATCTTGGCTCGCAGGACCCTGGCGCCGTTGGGGAATTCTCCGGCTCGCATGCGTGCGAACAGGTCGAGGTTTTCTGCCACGGAACGGTTTCGGTACGGGCTTTCCTGGCCAGGTTCGGTCAAGGTGCCGCGGGTGGCCGCGATTTCATCGGCCGTCTGGTCGTCGACGTATGCCAGGCCTTTTTCGATCATCATGACCGCATAGTCGTACATTTGCTCAAAGTAGTCCGAGGCATAGCGCACGTCGCCGTCCCATTCGAAGCCGAGCCAGCGCACGTCGTCCTTGATGGCCTCGACGTATTCGACGTCTTCCTTGCTGGGGTTAGTGTCATCCATGCGCAGGTTGCACTTCCCGTGGTAGTCGCGGGCGATGCCGAAGTCAATGTAGAGGGCCTTGGCGTGACCGATATGGAGATAGCCGTTAGGTTCCGGCGGGAAGCGGGTGCGGATGTCGCCCATGCGGTACTTGCCGGAAAGAATGTCGGCATTGACGATTTCTCGGATGAAGTCGGTCGCCTCTGGCAGGGCAGGGGCATGATCAGCGGGAAGTTCTGGCATAAGGCTCCTCACGAGATGGCTTGACCGCAAGCGTCGGCAGGGCCAACGCGGGTCGTAACGAGGCAATAATGAACTACAAGATGAAAAGCATAATATATACCCATAAGCCGCCTGAGTCTTCCCCGGGTGGCGAAATAATCTTCGCTGTCCAGATTCTTTATAAATTGCAACTTCTGGTGAAGAGTCCTTTTTCGAATATTGAATTTCGTTCAATGAAGGTGTATCTTTAAGTTCTGTGCAAAAACTGTGTGGAAGTGAGAGCCTGGTAGCATGAGCATTTTTGTGTTGCGATTAAAGGCTAGCGCTGGTCAAAGGCGGATAGGATGGCTCCTGTAAACCGTATCAGGAAGTCGGTGATGCGAAAGCTGTGAAAGCGTCGGAAGGAATTGAGAAAAAAGTCGTGGTATCAACAGTGGTATGACAAGCCATGTTACGGCGGAGATTTTCTGGATTGCCCCTTTATTTTAGAAAAAAGCAGGCAATTCCCGACGGGATTTGGTCAATGAAAGCGTTCTAACCGGCATATCCCATTTAAAGAATTTAATTTCAATTTGAAAAAGTATAGTACGATGCGTGTAGCAATTGCAACATTCCCAGTTGACTGCAGTGCCAATTACGGCTGTGTTTTGCAGAATTACGCCTTGCAGCAGGCTTTAAAGAAGTTGGGGCATACCCCATATACAATTAGGTTGGCGGATACCGTCCCTCGAAAAGAATCTTTGCCCCATTTGCATCGAATTTTTGCCAAAACGCAAAAAAAATTTTATGGTCAACATACGGTACTCAGTGATTTCTGTGAGCAACACATTGCGTTTACTCATCAAGTTGAATTGCCTTTAGAGTCAGATGATTTGGCATCTGGTAATTTTGCTGCATATATTGCCGGCAGCGATCAGATTTGGCGTCCATCCTATTCCCAGCAGTATTTTCTTCGCTATGCGATGTTGGATTTCACCCGCTCTCTATCGGTCAGACGCATTGCGTATGCGATTTCATTTGGTAATGCCCAATGGAGTTTTTCCAGAAAACTGCTGTTCTTTCGTTTGCGCAAGCTGGTGTCAAAGTTTGACGTTTTGTCAATGCGTGAAGAAGAGGGAGTGGATTTCTGCCGCAGATTCTTACGGCAAAACCATGTTCCATTGGCTTTGGACCCCACCTTGCTGCTGGATGGCGACCACTATAAAGAATTGTCTGTGGACGGGCGTCCCGCATCTGGGCAGCTTATAACATATATTCTGGACGACACTCCAGCCAAGCGCGAAGCGGTCAATCAACTGTTCCGCTCCGGGCAGTTTTCCGGCAGACAGGATTTTTCGACCAAACCCTGCGATGGAAAAGTCCAGCCGCGGATGGAGGATTGGCTGGCAGCGTTTCGCACTGCCAAGTTTATTGTGACGGATTCTTTCCACGGGACTATTTTTGCCATTTTGTTTCAGCGGCCATTTATTACGATTGCAAATTATACGCAAGGGCTGTCCCGCTTTACATCGTTTTTGGGCAAACTGCAACTGAATGAGCGGTTGGCATTAAACCCGGAAGCTATGACCGTGGAATGCTGTGCGGCTGCGATTGATTTTCCTGCGGCACACACCCGTCTGGCTGTGGAAAGGCAACAATCCTTGGATTTGTTGAGACAAGGGTTGGCTGACAAATGATTGCTGAAAACAGAATTTGTATAATAACTGGCGCCGCATGGCGAAAGAGACGCAGGCAGCTGCTGGAGGGTGGCGGGGACATCAGGAAGCTTGTGCGTGCCGACGGCATGGCCAGGCTGGGGCGGATGACGGAAGAAGAATTGGATCATTTATTGCAGGCCCATGAAAATCATAAACATAAACGGGAATGCCTGAAATATGATGACAAGCGTTGCCTGTCCCGTGTGAAATTGCCTGGAGGCCGAAAAATCATTGTCAAAGAATACCGTCGTACGCGGACCTGGCTGCGTTTTTCCCCTGATGCACTAGGGTGGTTGGGAAGTTGGCGCTTGCATGGCACTGCTCAATGCTTGGGCTGGTACCGCAATTCTTCCGAAAAGACAGGTTTTTTATTTTTTGCCGATGTCGGCGAGCATGATTTGACTTTTCGGAGGCGTCAGTGCGTTGTTGAGAAAGTCAGCAATGCGTTTTATCAGGCCGGGCTGATCTGCGGGAACCTTCATCGCTTGCATGTATTTCACAATGATTTGAAACCGAGCAATTTTGTTGTGGATGAAGACGGGAAGGTAACCCTCATAGATTGTGATGACGTACGCATTTTGTGGCGCCTGCCCGAACGTTTGATGCTGCGCAATGTCGCCCAGGTGTTAGGAGGCATTTATCATTTGGCGCCGTGCAAGTTGAACATGGTGGCCTGGAAGGCTTTTCTGCAAGGCTATTTTTTGCAGATGCCCGGCATGCGGCAAACTATCGATAAAAAACTCAACAAAATAATGCAGATTGCGTTACTTTTATATCCGGCAAGAAACGAAATCAATGCAACTTTTTTTCAGGAGCTAGTGAATGAAAGAAGTGATCGGAGCCAATAAATGCATTGGCTGTGGCGTTTGCATAGCTGTTTGCCCCCGACAATGCATATCCATGCAGGAAGATGCTGAAGGTTTTTTTCAACCTGTGATTGACGGGAGCAGCTGCGTGGATTGCGGGAATTGCCGGCAGTCCTGCCCGCAATTATCCATCCGTAAGGATGCAAACAGGGCCCCATTGCTGGTACGTGGAGGTAGTGCTCGTGATCCTGATTTGCTCAAGCAGGCCTCCTCTGGCGCCATATTTCCACTGTTAGCCAAGCAGGTTTTATCAAGGGGCGGTGTTGTCTTTGGTGCAGCTTTTACTTCGAGCTTGTCAGTTGCACATATACGTGCCGAGACTTGGGTCGACTGCCAGAGGTTATTCGGTTCGAAATATGTGCAAAGCGATCTCGGCAACATTTTTAGCCAAGTTAAAGAAGATTTATTGAATAGCCGTTGGGTGTTGTTTGCCGGCGCTCCTTGTCAGGTCGCTGCGTTGCGCAGTTATTTAGCCTCGATGGATGTTACACGTCTTTTATGCGTGGATTTTATATGCCATGGTGTTCCATCGCCTAAATTGTGGCGCGATTATCTTGCCTGGCTGAAGCAAAAATACCATTCTCCTGTTACAGGATGTTCTTTTCGTGACAAGGAGCATGGCTGGCGGGCATTTTCATTTGCCATGCAGTTTGCAGACGGTCGGAAACTGGTGCAAGACCATAGGGATGACCTATACTTCCGGCTGTTTGTCTCTAATTGCTGCCTGCGTTTGACCTGCTACAATTGCCAGTATAAAACATTGGGGCACATTGCTGATATCACCTTGGGCGATTTCTGGGGCGTCTGGAAAAAGTATCCGGGTCTGGACGATGATCGAGGCACCTCGCTCATTTTTGCGCATAGCTCGAAAGGCGTAGAGTTCTTGTCGGCTATCGCAGAAGAGTTGAACTGGCAGGATGTCGATCTGAAGTTCAGCCTGAAAAAAAATCCGCCGGCAATCAAGTCTGTGTCGATGCCCCTTGCGCGCAAGACGTTTTTTATAGATTATCCGCTGGTTGAGTTTTCCAGCTTGATACGATGGTATGCGAAAAAACATACCCGGATGGAGAAAATTCTTTGTTTGTTTAAAAAAATGCTGTGGCAACGAAGATTGGAGGCAATCAAAAGTTATTCTGCTCTTGAGTGAGCGATAATTCGCCTTGGCGCATTATCGCTCCCTAAACAGAAACACCTACAGCTCTAAATCCACCACAAAGACTGTAGGTTTATAGTAAGATTGCCAAGGGGCATTGCCTGTTTATTTTTTATACACCAGCGAGCGCAGAAAATACAGGTATGCGCCATAATCAGTGAATTGGCTTGCCGATAGTTTTTTCAATGCGGACAGATTTTGCCGCATTTTTTGCCATGCCCCAATTTTTGCGTAGAGTTTAGCCCGAATGCGGTGGTACTTTATGGCCAGCAAACGCCTGAAATGTAGGTCCTGGTCTGGAGGCAGACACATGGAGTTTAAGGTCTCCTGTAAAATTTTTTCATGTTCGATGCCTCTTTGGATGCGGTCTTTTGTTGTGGGCAAGGCGTGCGAATGGCTATTATGACGGATAAGGATTGCTCCTTGGACTTCTTCGAGCAGACCTAGTTCCGTGAAATATATCAGCGGCAGCATGACTTGCCAATTTTGGCCGCTTCGGCTGGGATAAATTTCCCGCTTGGGGTTGATGCTTAGGAATGCGCTGGCTCTGAACATCAACCCGGTAGATGCCATCACCTGATATTTCTCTAGAAGATAGCCTTCCAGCAGAGCCGATTTATCGTTAATATTGTCATATTTCCGCCGTTGAAACGTTGTTCCAACTGGTCTTTGCAAATCGTTTTCCCAAAACAGGTCATTGTTTATTTGCAGGATGCCGCATTCGGGATTTAGCTGGAAATATTGTACTGCCTTGGAAATTGCATTAGGGTAAAAAAAGTCATCGGAATCTGGCATTGATACAAACTCACCAGTGAATAATTTCAGGCCATGATTCACGGCTCCACCGGGGCCTTGATTTTCCTGTTGACGACAGACCATTGAAATGCCTTTGGCTTCGTATTGACTGCGATAGGACTCAATGACTTTATGGGTGTCGTCTGTGCTGCCGTCATCGATAAAAACATGCTCGAGTCTGGGATAATTTTGAGCCAGCACAGATTCGAGCAAACGTGGTAGATAGGCACTGCAGTTGTAGCAGGGAGTGATGAGCGACACCATGGGAATGTAAGGCTGTTCTGGCATCTTAATCGGTTTCCTGGGACTAGGCAATAAATCAGAACAAAACGCCAGAACAAGGCAAGGTGCAGCTGTGGCTTCTGGCGCTTTTTCAGGCGTAACACTGGCCGGCTCAGGGCGTGGCGTGAAAGACGCTGCGGCATTTATCCGCAGGTGGCTATCGATGGACTAGTGGCACTGCCGACCTTGAAGGGGGGCTTTCAGCTGAACGATTTAATGTAACTCTATTTCCTCTGTTCGCAATGCTTTGCCTTTGCGGATCACAGGATTGCGGAGTAGGCGGTTCCCGATTGACGCTAAGGGCGAGGAGCGAGAAACTGTTGTATTATCCGCAGATTACGCTGACGGCGCAGATTTTTTTAGGGTGTGTCGTACTGGGAAAATAGCCATGCAGCGGCAGAAACGCTAAAAGCGCGAAAATTATGGCAAGCCGAAGCTTGAACTACATACGATGCCGCAGCCGACGTCCACCCTGCCCATTTTGCGGAGCGGCAGAAGTACTGAAAACACGCTGTCGGGATGGCCATTGTCAATGGCTGATCGATGGCGTTGCAGCTCATTGTCCTTGGTCGGCGCGGCGGGCAAGAATGATTTAAGCAGGTATATTATAAGGGTTGACAACGGCCTTGCTTAGGCGAAAGGCGCACGCCTAAGGGGCTATGCCCAATTTTAAACAGCAGAATAACCCAGACAGATATTTGCAGATATGAAGTTTTTGACCAGCAGCGACAAAATCGCTTTGTATTGCCGCGGCGATGAGATCAGTTATCGGACCCTGATTGGGTGGACGGCGTCTTTGGCTCGCCAGCATGGTGCTGGCTCCGAGGAGCGCGTCGTCATCTGCGCGGAAAACCAGCCTGGATGGGTCGCCGCCTTTTATTCGGCTTGGCGCACGCAGTCCATCCCTGTGCCGGTAGACGTCACCGCGACGGTTGATGAAATCGCCTACGTCCTCAAGGACTGCCAGCCGTCGGCGATTTTCACGTCCAAGACGGTTGCGCCGAACCTGCAAGCCGCAGCGGCCAAGGCCGGTTGCGACGCTCGCGTGATCATCCTTGAAGACCATCCCGCGCCAGCAGAGGCCGCGCCCGGCGATGGCGATTTCCCGGACAGTCCGATGGACGACATCGCGGTCATCATCTATACTTCCGGAACCACGGGCAGTCCCAAGGGCGTGATGCTGTCGTTCGCCAATTTGTACGCCAATCTGACGGCAGTGTCGGACGAGGTGCCGATCTACCGTCCGGACAGCCGTGTGCTGGTGCTGCTGCCTCTGCACCACGTTTTGCCTCTCCAGGGCACGGTCATCATGCCGCTGACGATTCATGCTGCCTGCGTCATGGTCACCTCCCTGGCTGCGGCGGACATTCTGGAGGCGGTGTCACGGCAACCAGTCACCATCTTTGTCGGCGTGCCGCGGCTTTTCATCCTGCTGCGGGACGGCCTGCTCAGCCGGATTCGCCAGCGAGCCATCACTCGATTTTTGTTCTTGCTGACGTCGCGGGTCAATTCGCTGGCTTTTTCGCGGCTGGTGTTCAGGGCGGTGCAGAAGAAGTTCGGCGGGGCGATCAAGTACATGCCCTGCGGCGGGGCGGCGTTGGACCCGCAGGTGATCAAGGATTTCCGGGCCTTGGGATTTGAAATTTTAGTCGGCTACGGCATGACGGAAACAGCGCCGATGATTTCCTTTACACGCCCGAGCGGGACGCGCCTTGGGTCGGCAGGCCAGCTGGTCACCTGCAACGAGGTGCGCATTGTCGACGGCGAAATTACCGTGCGCGGCGGCAATGTGATGCGCGGCTACTACAAGCGTGAGGACGAGACAGCGGCCGTCATGAAGGACGGCTGGCTCTACACCGGTGACCTCGGCCATGTCGACCAGGACGACTATATCTACATCACTGGCCGAAAAAAGGAAATCATCATCCTGCCTAACGGCAAGAACATCAATCCTGACGAGGTGGAGCAGAAGGTACTCGGGATAAGCGACTTGGTGGCGGAAGTCGCGGTGCTGGAGTCGGGCGACGCCCTGCAAGCGCTGATTTTGCCGAACATGAAAGCCTTGGCCGACGCTGGCATCCTCAACATCGAAGATACAATTCGTCAGCAGGTGATTAACAGCTACAACGCCCAGACTTCCAGTTATAAGCGCATTTTGAAATGCACCTTTGTCAGCGAGTCTTTGCCCCGAACCAGGCTGGGCAAGTTGAAGCGCCATGAGCTTCCCGCCCTGGCAGCCGCCTGCGGCCAGAAGACAGTCAAGGCTGCCAAGCCAGAGCCCGACCTGGAGGAATACCGGGTCATCAAGGAATACCTAGTTGGCGAGGCGGAGACGGCAGTCCATCCAGACGACCATTTTGAAATCGACCTCGGCCTGGACTCTTTGCGCAAAGTGTCCTTCCTGGCGTTTCTCAACGTCACCTTTGGCCTGGACATCAAGGAGCCGGAGCTGGCTGAGCATTCGACTCCGGCCTTGCTGGCGACCTACCTGCACGAGGCCGGGGCCACCATTGCCCGCCGCCAGGGCCTGAAATGGGGTGATATCCTGCGGGAGAAGGTCGCGGTGAAACTGCCGAAAAGCTGGTTTGCGCACCATTGGGCAAATTTTTGTTCGCGGACGCTTCTGCGCTGCGCTTTCCGCCTGGGCGGCGAAGGCATGGAGAATGTGCCGGAAGGCCCCTGCATCTTCGCGCCCAACCATCAAAGCTATTTAGACGGCTTTTTGATTTCCGCCTTTCTCAAGAAGGATGTCTTCAAGGATACGTTTTTCTATGCCAAGGCCGAGCATCTGAAACGGCGTTGGCAGCGTTTTTTGGCGAATCGGCACAACATCATTGTGATGGACGTGAACAGCGACCTGAAGCTGTCTCTGCAGAAGCTGGCCAGCGTTCTCCAGGCCGGCAAGAAAGTCATCATTTTTCCGGAAGGCACGCGTACCCTGGACGGCCAGCTGGGGAGCTTCAAGCAGTCGTTTGCCATCTTGGGGCAGGAGCTGGGCGTGCCGATTGTGCCGGTGGCCTTGCAGGGCGCCTACGAAGCCCTGCCCAGGACACGGCTTGTGCCGCGGTTTTTCCAGCCGGTCAAGGTCACCTTCCTGCCTCCGATCCTGCCGGTAGCCGGCGACGACTACAACAGCCTGGTCGACAAGGTGCTGGCCGCCCTGAAGACGGTGCTGGGCAAGACGCCTTCCGAGCAAGCCTGATTCAACCCCTGTTGGAAGATTGAAGAGTCCTGTCATGCGCAGCACAGTACTTGGCGGCGGTGGATTCCTTGGTCAGCACATCACCAGGATGCTGCTGGCGCGGGGGGAATCTGTGCGCGTGTTCAACCGCCGCGCCTATCCTGCCCTGACCGCGCTCGGCGCTGAATGCGTCCAAGGGGACATCGTCGACTACGCGGCCGTGCGCTCGGCCTGCGAGGGCAGCGACACGGTTTTCCATACGGTCGCCATTTGCGACATCGTGCGGCCGCGTCGGCGCTACTATGAGGTCAACGTCCTTGGCACCAAGAATGTCATCCGCGCCTGTTTGGAGGCAAAGGTTCGCCATTTGGTTTACACCAGCACGCCCAGCGTCGTCGTCGGGCAGGAGGACATCATCGCGGGGGATGAGTCTCTGCCTTATCCGCCTCGCTTCACAGCGCCCTATCCTGAGACCAAGGCGACGGCCGAGCAGATGGTGCTGGCGGCCAACGCCGGGGGCGGCCAGGGCGGAAGCGATGCGTTCCGGCTGCGGACGTGTGCGCTGCGGCCGCATCTGATTTGGGGTCCCGGCGATCCGCACATCATTCCCAAGCTGTTTCAGGGAGCGCTGCAAGGGCGCCTGCGCATGGTCGGCGAGGGCCGCAACCAGGTCAGCCTGACCTACGTTGAAAACGCGGCCCACGGGCATTTGCAGGCGGCAGACGAATTGCGTGGCCAGGGGCGCTGTGCGGGTCGGGCGTATTTCATCAACGACACCGAGCCGGTGCAGTTGTGGGAATGGGTCAATGCTCTCCTGGTTGAGTTGGGTTTGTCGCCGGTGAAGCGCCGCATCAGCCATCGCCTGGCCCAACTTCTGGGCCGGGTCTGTGAACTGTTCAACGCCGTACGGCCGTTTGGAGAACCATTGCCGATGACGCGCTTTGTCGTGGACCAGCTGGCGCGTTCGCATTCCTTTTCCCATGCGGCTGCCTCGCGTGATTTTGGCTACCAGCCCTTGGTCACGCCAGAAGACGGCATGCGGCAACTGCTGCTGTGGGGACGGGAAATGGCGCGGAAGCAGGCAGCATCAGGCCGAAAAACGGCTTGGATGGCTTGACAACCGGCCCGTGAAGACTACACTAAAATATGTGCCTGCACAAAGAGTCCGTCCAGAGTCAGGGGGCTTGTTGTTCTTATAAAAGGGGGATACCGATGAGCGATGACCTGAAAGACGCTATCCTTGCCGCTTTTGGCGATGACAACAGCAAGAAGCCGGAAGAAGAGTCGGCGCCGGAAGAGCAGTCGGCTGAAGGTGCGCCGACTGAAGACGCGCCAGCTGGCGCTGCGCCTGCAGCCGGCGCTGGCAAGCCTGGCTTTGGTGGCCGTACTGGCCGGGGTGTCGGCGGCGGCCGTCCTGTTGGGGGGCGCATGGGAGCTGGCTCAGGCGGCAGAGTAGCTGCCACCCAGGCTTCGCGTGCGCCGGTCCTTTCACAGGACGCGAGTGCGACAACGGCGCGCTCGACGGCTGCCGCAGGCAGGGCGCCCGCCCTGGCCTCTAGCACCACCGGGGTGCGACCGTCGACGGCGCCAGCCGCCGTGCCGATGGCTGCCAGAGCGCGACCGGCCAGCAGCCCTCTCCTTATTTTGGTTTTGGTGTTGAATGTGGCGTTGCTGGTGCTGTGCGGCGGGTTGCTGGCCAAAGTGGCGTCGTTGGGGTCACGGATAGTAGCGATGCAGACGCAGCTGGTGCAAATCCGGCAGTATGCTGAGTGCAGCTCTAAATTCCATGCCGGGGTCAGTTATCTTGGTCCGAACAAGCGACCCCAGAAATATATCATGGTTTTGAAATATGATGAAAAGGGCAGCCCGCAGTTTGACCAGGAGGCATTCCGTCCCCTGGAGGAATGAGCCCGTCCAGGCCGGCCACGAACCCTGGTGAAGATGATGCCAGCCAGGGCGGAAGCGACGCCTTTAGTGCGATTTTCAGCGGCCCGGCCGTCATGTCGGCGCGCCGCTGTTTTTTCTGTTGATGGAGACAAGGCTTTTCGCGTTTGGCTGCCGTTCCGACTTGTCGGCGCGGTGCGTCCGTCCTTGCCTCGAAGAATGACGATCCGCAGGGGTCTCCGGCTTTGGCCCGCCGCTACTTGGGCGACGTCGGCGATGCTTGATGCGGTCTCATGTCGTGAAGTAAAAAGCGATGGTCATGACAAAGTCGAACCCAGAATTTGAAAAACTGCATTTGCTGCTGAGCGAGGCGGCCAAGCTGTGGGAAAAGAACCAAGTCCTGGTCAGCAGCCGGAATTTTTTTTGTTTATGGATGGACAGCTGCAAGCCTCGTCCGTTTGCGATTCCGGCGGATGGGCTGGTCTTGAACCGCCAGCAGGTGGTCAGGCCGGCTGAAGAAGAGCAGGGCGACAGGGTCGGCTATTTCACTTGGAGCGTCAGCGAGCAGTGTCCATGCTTGGCGGTGGAGACGCTGGAGACGACCCAGATGGTCGCCATTTGCCTGACGCCTGACGGCGCCGTCTTCAAGCCCCAGCCGCCAATGCCGAACCCCCTCCAGGACAATACGTACGGCGAGCGCGTTGAATTGATGGCGGATGCAGTGGCTGCGGTCAGGGCCCGTTACGCTCATCTTGACTTAAGCAAGGTCAGCAATGCCGTTCTCAGGGAAGCTTTGGAGAGCCTTCGCGCCGAGGTTGACCCGGCCATTTTGGACAGCGTCCTCAAAAGCAGCGCCCAAGTCAAGCGGGCCTTGCTGCAAAAAGTCCTGGGCGACATGGCAGCCGACGAACTCAGCTCCCAGCTCTGCTTTGATTTCGGAGACGCGCCCGAAGGCCATGTCGCCGCGCCCGCCCCGGCAGCCGTGCTGCCGGTGGAGCTGCCAGCGCGCAGCCGCTGGGAAGTCGTCCAGGACCTTGATTTGCTGGTGGAATGCGCACGCCTCTTAGTTCAGCTGGAGGATTCCTTTCTGCTGACGCTGGGCAACGCCGCTGTCCTCAGTTCGCAGGAGGGGCGTGGCTGTGTGATCCGGATGCCTTTGCCGATGGATTCCGACTCGCTGCCCGTGCGGGAGGGCGACCGGCTTTTCCTGTTCCGGCATGGCAGACCCAAGGAGAAACTCGGCGAACTTAGCCTTGATTTGTTTGATTCCGGCGAATTGATTGGTACGATTACTTGGGATGACCCAGGCCAGACTTCGCCCATTGATGATCACTTGTGCGCCCAGCCACGACGCAGTCCGCTGGAGTATTTGGCTAAGTCGCTGGAAACGCTGCGCAGTTCGATTCTTGACCAGGCACTGTCAGGCCAGGAAGTGGTGCGCCGTGTTCTTGGCCTGTTGCCGTTGCGTTATCGGCACGCCATGAGACCGGCTGAAGGCGGCCTTGACGCATCGCAGGCAACGGCGCTCGCCGCTGGCTTGGACAGCGAAAACCCGGTTGTGGTCATCCAAGGCCCGCCAGGAACTGGCAAGACTAAGGTCTTGGAACAGCTGGCGCGCGAACTCTGCCAGGCGGGCGCCAGGATTTTGATCACCGCTCCCTCGAACGCTGCTGTTGACAATATCTGCCGCCGCTTGCTGGACTTGCCCCTGCTGCGGCACGGCAGCAACCGCGACGTTGTCCAGCCCGAGATTGCGGCTGCCTGCTGGCATGGCGATGATGACGTACTCAAGGCATTCGCGGCCGCAAACGCCGCCCGCCCAGGCGAAATTCATGCCAGCACCCACATTGGCCTGTTGCGTTCGCCTTACCTGGCTGCGGCAGCCGAGAAGGACGGCCCTTTTGACGTGATTTTGTTTGACGAGGCTGGCATGGCCAGTGCTGGAGAGACGCTGCTGTGCCTTTGCCTGAGCCGCCGGGCCGTGTTTTTCGGCGATCCGCAGCAGCTGCCGCCTTTTCCGCTGGCGCCGGAAGCCTGGCGCGGCCTGGCCCAGCAGTTTGGTGTTTTGAACCAGGAGCAGCGCTGTTTCATCGGCGGCAGTTTCCTGGGCTGGCTGCAGTATCATCGGCAGCTGCCAGAGCTGCTCTTGCGCAACAGTTACCGCTGCCAGAATCCGCGCCTGATGCGTTTTGCGGCCAACTTGTTTTACAATGCCCAGGTCACCACCAGCCCGACAGCGGAATACTATCATCTCGGCTACCGCGAGCGCCAAGAGCGCTATCACGCTTCCACCCTGCGTTTCCTGAACACGGCGGGCCTGCCAGCGAAACAGCGCCAGGAGCAGTTGACCTTGACCGGCCAGCCTGGAATCGAAAACCCCCTGGAGGCCAAGATCGCGGTCGCGGCGCTGCATGAATGCCGGCAGCGCTTTCCATTGTCGGAAATCACTCTGATCACGCCCTATCGGCGGCAGGCGAGATTGCTGCGCAAATTGTTGCGTACCGTCCCAGCTGACGTTGACAAGCAGACTTGGAACGACTTCCGGCATAACCGGATATCGACCGTTGACAGCTTCCAGGGCGGGGAGAGCGACGTGGTGATCATCTCGTATGTGCGCTCCGGCGGCAAGGGCATCGGTTTTGTGGACGACCCGAACCGGGTCAATGTCACCCATACCCGCTGCCGCCGTGAAATGATCGTCATCGGCGACCTGGAGCATTTGAAGCATTATGCCCACAACCGTATTTTCGCCCGCATGGAACGCGCTTTTCGGCGCGATGGCGTGATTGAGGATTTGACTGCTGACAGCCTGGCCGCCATGCTGGCCGTTGCAGCGGCTGATGCTGATGCACCCGCCGACCACGAACCTGGCGTTGATGGCGATTCGGAACGTGACCCCGAGACCGAGACCGAAGCCGATTCCGCTCCGGCCAGCCTGCCGCCAGACCCGGCAACCAAACCCCAGCAGCTGATGTTTGACTTTTAGCGCGGTCGTTAGGGAACGGCCGGCAACTCAAGGTGAGAATAACGCTTGATGACGACCAGTGATTTTCATGACAAGCAAATGATGCGACTGGCCTTCCAGCAGGCGTTGCGTGGCTGGGGGCGCTGTTCGCCCAATCCCCTGGTCGGCGCCGTTGTGACCGATTGCTCTGGTCGAATCGTCGGTCGCGGCTATCATCGCCGGGCCGGGTGTCCGCATGCGGAACCTATGGCTCTGGATGACGCTGGCGACGCTGCTCGCGGCGGCGTTCTCTATGTCACCCTGGAGCCGTGTTCCACCTGGGGCAGGACGCCGCCCTGCACCGAGCGAGTGCTTGCGTCTGGCGTCCGGCGTGTCGTCATCGGCTGCCTGGACGCTAACCCCGCGCATCGTGGTGCAGCCATCGCCATTTTGTCTGACGCAGGCATTGAGGTGACGTCCGGCGTCCTGGAAGCCGAGTGTATGCGCTTGAATGAGGCTTTTTTCTGGTGGATTAACCACCGTCGTCCCTTTGTGCTGTTGAAAATGGCCATGACCCTGGATGGGCGCATCGCCACGGCTGGAGGCCAGTCGCAGTGGATCAGCGGGCCGCCAGCTCGGCGCATGGTCCAGCGTCTGCGCCGATGGGCAGACGCGGTGATGGTCGGCGGCGACACGGTTCGTTTTGACAACGCCGCCCTGACGGTGCGTTCGCCAGCCAACTGGCCGCGTCAGCCTCTCCGGATTGTGTGGACGTCGCGGCCTGACTTTCCCGCTGAAGCTCGCATTTGGAGCGCTGTTCCCGACCAGCCGCCGATGTTCGCCAAGCCGACGACGACGACGCAGTGGCTGGAATTCCTTAGCAACTTAGGGGAACGCGGAGTGATGGCGCTGCTCCTGGAAGGCGGCGGTGAATTGGCTGCAGCTGCCTTGCAAGCCGGCGTGGTCAATAAAATCGCCTTCTTCGTTGCCCCGAAGATACTGGGCGGTCGGGACAGCCGCCCGGTTGTGGGCGGCGCGTCGCCGGCAGCTTTGAGCGAAGCCATTGAACTCACAGACCGGCAAGTGCGTAGAATTGGACAAGACCTTCTCATCACAGGATATTGCAGCAATGTTTACGGGATTGATTGAGGATGTAGGCGCGCTGGTGAGAATCGCCGTGACCGGAAAAGCAGCGAAATTGAGTGTGCGGACGCAGCTGCCAGTCTCGGAGATAGCGCTCGGCGACAGCATAGCGGTCAACGGCGCCTGTCTGACAGTAGAAGCGCACGAGGGCAACGTCATCCATTTTCATGCGCTGCAAGAGACGTTGAGCCGGACGAATCTGGGCCAGGCGACAGCAGGGACGGCGCTGAACCTGGAGCGCGCCTTGCGGGTTGGCGACCGCTTGGGCGGGCACCTGGTCAGCGGACATGTCGACGCTACGGCGCCGGTTATCCAGGTCGGCCAGGAAGGCGACGACCTGGTGCTGAGCGTGGGCCTGCCAGACGATTTGCGGGAATTGGTGATTATGAAAGGCAGCATAGCGGTCAACGGCGTTTCTTTGACTGTCGCCCGCTTGGAGCGGGACCGGTTCGGAGTCTGCATTATCCCGCACACCTGGACCCATACGAACCTGTCGCGTCTGCGCCGCGGCGACCTGGTTAACCTGGAGGTTGACATGATCGGCCGGTATGTCCTCCGCCGATTGGAAGTCCAGGCGGAAGGAAGCAGCTCGAAAGTCAGCCTGGAGCAGCTGGAGAAAGCCGGCTTTCTGTGAAATTTTCCTGGTTTTAACCACGGATGAACACAGATAAACATGGATTTTTATAGGATTGTTGTATAGGGAAATCAGCCGCGAAGCGGCAGAAGACCAGCAGGGCTAAAACATAAAAGCCCAGGGTGAGCGCAGCGAAGCCCTGGGTGAGGTGTATAATAATTTTGAGTCCCGGCGGGGTGACATTTATGCGCTGATTTGAGGATAATCTTTCGCAAAAACAAGAAGTTGGGAGATAGTAGTACAGAAGAGGGCGACGGCTGCGGAACTGCGCGTCGCCTCCGCAACATGGGTTAAAAACAAAGGATGTGGAATCATGAAGTGGACAAAGGTCAAAGATTATGAGGCCATGAGCCAGTATGGCGCCGAGCGGATTTTCCAGGTGGCGAGCCGTTGCTTGGCAACGTCCGGAAAATGCAACCTTGGGCTGGCGACTGGCAATACCATGTTGCGTCTGTACGAGCTGCTCGCGGAAAAGTTCAACGCGGCAGGCACGGACCTGCGGGGGTTGAGCACGTTCAACCTGGACGAATATGTCGCCCCCAATGGCCGCGAAGTGCCAGCTGACCACCCCTTGAGCTACCGGGCCTATATGCGGAAAAACTTGTTTTCCCGCCTGGCGCCGGAGCGTGGCTTTGCTGACGCGTCAGCATATTATCCGCCAGCGACCGATGCTGCGTCCTACGACCAGCAGATCGCGGACGTCGGCGGCCTGGACTTGCAGCTCCTAGGCATTGGCTTCAATGGCCATATCGCCTTCAATGAGCCTATGTCCGAAACCGAGATCAGCGTTGACGATTATGGGGAGCTTCCCAGCCGGATCATCGACCTGGCGCCCTTGACTATCGCGACTAATGCGCGCCTGACCGCCGGTAACGACGAATCAATGATGCCGCGCCAAGCAGTGACCATGGGCCTGAAGCCTATCCTTGCCGCTGATGAAATCCTTCTGCTGGCGTGCTTTAAGGAGCAGGCGGCGCCGCTGCGGCGCGTGCAGGCCGGCAAAGTCACCCCTGAGCTGCCGGCATCCTATCTGAATCGTCATCCAAAGGCTGAAATCGCCTATACGACCGACGTTATTGCCCTGTCTTGAGGCAAGAGCGAAGCACCCTTGATGCGCGGCCTAATGCGGCCGGGAAAGAACATGCCATGACAACAGTTTTTCAGCGGGCGCATATTGTTTCGCCGGATGTCGATGTCCCTGATGCTTCCCTGGTGGTCAAAGATGGCGTCATAACCGCTTTGTATCTGCCAGGCGAGGCCATTCCGAAGAGCGCTCTTGAGCCGGTGTACGGCCCCGTGGAGTACATTGATTTGGGAGGCGATCTGCTTTTGCCAGGTTTTTTTGACATTCATACGCACGGCTGCGCTAATCATGATTTTTGCGACGCCACTCAAGAGGCTATGGCGGCCATGGCCCGGCACAAGCTGACCCAGGGAGTGACCTCGTTTTTAGGCACGACCCTGACTCTGCCTGAGGAGCGGCTGGACGAAGTCTTTGCCCATGCTCAGATGTTCCAGCGCGAAAATCACGATGGCGCCGACTTGCCGGCTATCCATCTGGAAGGCCCCTTCATTGCCCCGGATTGCGCTGGGGCGCAGAACCCTGATTATCTGCGTCAACCCGATATTGACATGGTTGACCGACTCGCCTCCTGGTTTCCCATCAGCAAGGCATCGTATTCCATTGAACTCGACCATGATTTGTCGTTCGTGCGGCAGTTGGTTGAGCGCGGCATCATGCCAGCGGTGGCGCATTCGCAGGCGACCTACGAGCAATTCACGCAGTCGCGTCTGCTCGGCATGCGGCACATGTCGCATTTCTGCAATGTCATGTCGCCCTTGCATCATCTGAATTTTGGCCTGGTCGGCGGCGGGATGCTGCACAAGGACATGTTCGTGGAGCTGATTTGCGATGGCGTGCACTTGTGTCCAGAGATGATTCAGCTTTTGTTTGAGGTTATCGGCTGCGAGCGCATCATGCTGATCACAGATTCGATGCGCGCCGCTGGCATGCCGGATGGCGACTATGAGCTCGGCGGATTGCCGGTGACGGTTCGCGATGGCTGCGCCCGCATCGCCAATGGCCGAGTGGCCGGAAGTACGCTGCTTTTTCACCAGGGCTTGCAAAGAGTCCGCCGGCTGACGCAACTTCCCTTGGCGCAGCTGGTCAAAACTACGGCATGGAACCAGGCTCGGTCGCTGGGATTTTCCGACCGCGGGAAAATCGAGCCTGGCTTCCGGGCCGACCTGGTGCGAATGTCGGCTGATTTAGAGCCGAAGCAAGCCTGGGTCGCCGGCCAAAAACGCCTCTGAAACAGGTTGTGAAAACGGCGAGCGCCACTGTTGCCAGAAAAATGATTGTTGAACTCACAGAAAGGAAAAATGACTATGAAAAAGACATTGCTGACGATGTTGACCTTGCTGTGTCTGGGGTGCATGGCTCTCCGGGCCGCTGATGAGGCTGCCAAAGCTGCTGATGCAGGCTGGCTTGATGATTACGCTAAGGCCAAGGCGGTCGCGGCTGAAAAGAAACTCCCGATACTGCTGAATTTCACCGGCTCCGATTGGTGCGGGTGGTGCGTCAAGCTCGACAAGGAGGTCTTTTCCCAGAAGGCTTTCCTGGACTACGCCGAAAAGAACCTGGTGCTGATGAAAATCGACTTCCCCAAGAAAATTGAGCTGACGGAGGAAGTGAAGGCCCAGAACAAGAAATTGGCCGATGAATTCAAGGTGCGCGGCTTTCCGACTATTTACCTGGTTGGCGCCGACGGCCAGATCATCGGCAGAACCGGCTATAAGCCCGGTGGTGCGGAAAAATACGTTGAGCACCTGAAAGACCTGTTGAAGCAGGAGCAGCTGAAGAAGCTAAGACCAATGCCGACGGAGTGAGTGACGTCCTGGCGAAAAGAAAGGGGGAGGAAGGGGCCGCGAGCCTTTTCCTCCCCCCTTTCTTTTGTACTATTATCGGCCGACTTCTTGTTTTTTGTGAAAGATTTTCCGGAAGTGCCGCAATTTGCGCTTTGTTTATAGTACCTTGATGATCGCATCGTTATTTCCGTCCAGGATAGTAGCGCATTTTCTTGACCTGGCCCATAGTGGCAGACGGGGCTCATACAGCGTTATTTTTTTCTGTAATCCCATTTGGACGGGCGTGACGTTTCTTGCATTAACTTGCGATATTCTTCGCGGCTTAGTGTGGTTGGCTGTGCGGCTATGCTTTTTCCGGTGGCGGCATCGCCAAAGAGGAGGTCTACAGCATTCATGGCTAGCAGTGCTGCGGCTTGAATATATGCCTTTTCCGGGTCTGTGACCAGGAAGTCTGTGCTGTGCGGAGTTCCGGTGAATCCACCGTTGTAAGCATGCAGTGATGGGATGATCATGCTGACATCGCCCATATCCGTCGAAGAGCCGCGATGAGTTCCGGTGGAAAAAGCCACTTCCGGAGCGAGGCTTTTGAGATTGGCGGCGTGCAGCTGTTCAAGTTCCGGGCAGCTTTTGAAAGGCATATAACCTGGCAGCGTTTCAACTTGGACGGCGCCGGCAAAGGCCATGGCTGCGGCCTGCAAGCAGCGTTCGACTTTTACGGCGGCGTCCTGGATGGCAGCGGGGGTTTTGGCGCGAATTTGCAACTCCAATTCGACCCGGTCAGGAACGACATTGACTGCGGCGCCGCCGTTGGTGACAATGCCATGAATGCGAACAGAGTCCTGATCATCAAAGGTGTCGCGCTGGGCATCAATCAAATTCAGTGCCTGTCGAGCCATGCTCAATGCGTTGATTCCCAGCTGCGGTTTCAAGCCGGCATGCGATGCTTTGCCGGTAAAAACAATTTTTTTCATCACGAAGCCATTGAAGCTGGCCGGTGAAAAATGGTCGCTGCCTCCATGAATCAGCATGGCGACGTCGACATCATCAAAGGCTCCTGTCCGGATCAATTCTGCCTTACCGCCGCAATATACCAGTTTCTTTTCGGCAATCAGTTTGCGGCAGAAGTCCAGCGCCTGGAACTCCTCGGCGGGGCAGGCGATGAAGACAATTTTTCCGGAAAGCTTTTCAATGGCCTTGCTTGCAGTCAACGCGATGGCGGCTCCTGCCAGGGCGGCGCTCTGTGCGTGATGGCCACAAGCATGTGCGGCGCCGGTGGATGGATCAGCCAGCGGATGAGTCGGCACTGGCAGCGCGTCAAATTCACCGAGCAGGGCAACTGTTGGTCCTGGACGACCGCTGTCCAACACTGCACGACAGCCAGTAATGGCCAGGTTTTCCTGCACTGGCAGCCCGAGTTCGATAAAAAGACCACGCATCAGCTTGGAGGCTTGAAACTCGCGATAGCCAAGTTCGGGATGGTGTAGAATCTGCTCAGCAATGGCAATAATGCGCGCCCGGCTGGCGTCAACAGCCGAGCGGATTTGGTTTTTTAGGTCAAGCATAAAAGTCTTCCTTCTCTACCGTGAATTTATGCAGGGCGTCAGGGTCGGGCACGACATCCAGCCCGGGATTGTCACGAAGCTGGTAAGTGCCAGGCTGGTTGGTCGTCAATACCGGCTTGCCTAAATTTTGCACATAGAATTTTTCTGATGGTGAGATATCGGATGGGTAGTTGATATGGGGCAGGGTAGCCAGGCTGGCGACAACGGTAGTTCCCAGGGAGGATTCGCCCATGCCGCCGAGCCAGCAGCCGATGCCATGGTCTGCGCAGAGCTGATGAATTTGCAGGGCAGGGGTTATTCCGCCTACACGTCCATATTTGATATTGATGTATTGGCAGGCTTTGATGCTGATAGCCTGTTGAGCCTGCTCTGGTGTGGTGATGCTTTCGTCGAGGCAGACCGGGGTGCCGATTTTGCTTTGCAGAGTGGCGTGGTCAATCAGATCATCGTGTTGCAGGGGCTGCTCGATCATCGCCAGCTGGAATTGATCCAGTTTTTTCAGCATGGCAAGATCGCTCAAGGTATAGGCGCTGTTGCAGTCGATATGAATGGTCAGGTTCGGAAAAGTGGAGCGCACTGCCGCCAGCATGTCCAATTCCCAGCCTGGACAGAATTTCAGTTTGACCCTGGGATAGCCCAGGCGAGTTACCTGCTCGATGCCAGCGAGCAGTTCATCAAAGCTGTCCATGACCCCGAAGGTGTACCCGATATGGCAGGTGTTGCTGGTAGAACCCAGCGCCCGGTACAGAGGGATTTTCTGCAGCTGGCTGTGCAAATCCCACCATGCCACATCAAATGCAGCCTTGGCAAAACGATGACCGCGGATCGGAGCAAGGATATTCTGTAAGTCTTCGCCGGAAGGAATGTCTTTGCCAAGCAGTTGCGGAACAATAAAATCACGGCAGACACAATACTCGGTGAGGTCATATTCCGACGAGAAGAAGGGACCCCCGCCAGGAGATGCCTCGCCCCAGCCGGTATAATCGCCGCTGTTCAACGAAACCAGGATGGAATTAAAGGCGTTCTGGCTGCCGAAAGCGGTCCGGTAGGGCCGTTTGATCGGATTGCAGATGCGTCGGATGCTGACATGCTTGATGTACATGAAATAATCCTTCCTTGGAAAAGTGATGTTAGGCCTGAGCGTCAAGAGTGTGTCGGCAAAAAGGCAAAAAGCCATCCGCAGCGCTCTTTGCGCCCCGGATGGCTTTTGTTGCGGACACGCTCCTTGAACATCATTCCAGCTTAGGCTGTTATGCATGCAGCAGGAGGATGTCAAAGCCCATGTGAAGGTTGTCCCGGAGCACCCATAGTCCGCCTTTGTGCTGCGGCAAATAGCCGGATGTCGGGCGTCGGGGTGACTTTACTGGGCTGGCGCGAGGAGCAGTTCTGGGGCCAGGCCGATGAATGGCGGGATGCCGTAAATCCGGATGTAGTGGTCTTCAATGACCGGCAAGTTGGTCGGTTTTTCCACTCGCAGCTTCCAGACGCCGCCAGCCTTGCCTTGCTCAGGTGTGCCGACGAACTGTTCAATGGCTGAAATATCGTCCTTCTGCCAAACCTGATTGCCGGCCGGGTCAAAGACGGTCGCTTTGAGACCCTCGGCGCCTTCGCCCCAGAAACGGATGCTGAATTCGCCGGAGCCGGGCGGGACGAGGAAGAAGTAGTCGCCGCCGCCTGCGGCCAGGTGGGCGGCCTTGGGATAGGCGGGCAGGACAATGGCGCGGTTGCTGCGCTTGATCGAAGACCAGTTGGCGCCAGCAGATATTTCGACCTGGTAGATGCCAGTTTCCGGCGCTTCAGCCAAGGCCAGTTCAGTCACTTCCTGGAATTGGGCGCCGCCAAGGCCGATTTTTTTCCCGGAGGGAGTGATGAGGTTGACTGCCGCCCTGGTGCCGGAGTAGTTGCCGAGCTGGCCGTAGAGAACTGCCAGGCGGATGTCTTCGCCTTGGTTGGCATACAGCCAGAATTTCCCTAAGCCGCGCGGCTGCAAGCTAGGAAGGTCCTGGTCGGGAATGACAGCGTTGGCCTGGTAGGGCTGGAAGCGGGCGCCGTCCATCGGATAATACGGGACTCTTTTGATTTGGAGAGGCGGGAAGGTGGCCTTGGCCCATTCGTCGCTGAAGACCTGCTTTGTGGCCTTGCCATTGGCGATGTAGGTGATTTCACCGCTGATGTTGCGCAAGCCGCCGCCATTCATGCCGCCATCAGTGAAGTTGAACAGCGGGCGGCCTTCGTTGGGGTCTTTGACCGTGACGTTGCGGAAGAACAGGTTGCCGCCGGCCGACTCGTCCTGGGCGCGGTTGCTCATGTTGATGACCGCCTTCTCGGGCTGGGTGTGGCCGCAGTTGTCAATCGTCACGTTGACAAATTCGATTTTGACGCCGTCAGCGTCATTGCCGACTAGGCTGATCGGATTGCCGGCATTGGTGAATGTACAGTTGATGACTTTGAAATGTCCCTGCAAGGTGCGGCCAGGGCCGTTGCCAGTATGGAGCGCCAGCGGAGAACGCTTGTCGTTGATGGAGATGCAGTTTTCGAGGGTCACTTCCAGCGGGCTGATGTCGCTTACCATGTTAGGCAGATAGAAGACGTATCCGCCGCCGTTGTTGTTTTCGCTGTAGCAGTTGCGCATGACGCAGTTGCGGATTGGCTCGTCCGGCAGGTTGGGTTCAAAGTCAATGCCGGCTTCCGGCGCGGTGCCGCTGGTGTTGATCAGCTTGGTGTCTTCGATGAGCATGTTGACAGCCGCAATGACGCTGATGCCCTGGCGGTTGTTACCGTCGCAGACAACGTTTTTGATCAGGATGTCAGTCGGAGGCACGCCGCGTTTGGCGATGCCCAGATAGATGCCGTCACCGCCGGTGTCGACAATGTTGAGATTGATGATGTTGACCCCGAGCGAGCTCAAAATGCTGATGCCGTGCCGCCACTCCGATTTTTTGTAGGCGTCGGTATGGTAGTCAGCCTTGTGCATGCGGAGGGTGGCGCCTTTGCCGAGTCCGCGGAGAGTCACGTTTTCCTGCTGGCGGATAGTTATCAGGGCGTCGGTAAGTCCCTGGAACTGGCCTTTCAGGGCGACCAGCTCGACGCCTTCCTCAAAGATGATTTCCTGGTTGCTGACTGCCGTCAACTTGTTGGTGTACCAGGGCGACGGCATCTTGTCGATGATCAGCTTGGGGACTTTGGAATTGATGGCTTGTTGCAGAAATGCGGTCGAGTCGGCAGGGTTAAAGCCCCACCAGGAGACGCGGGCTTCGGTGAGGGTGCCGGCGGCAACTTGAGCCACTTTTTCCGGGTTGGCCTGCTGGGCTGTGGCAAGAGTTACGCCAAGGCCAGCGGCGCAGAGAAAGACGCTGAGGCTGCGGAAAGTCATGGTGATTCCTTTAGGATTGTGGGTGAAAGGGCGCAAAAATCATGGCATGGGAGACTTTCGACCAATTATTATTTTAGCATGACCGGCAACTATTGCAAATCAGCTTGGGCGTCCAACAGCGATGGTGGCGGGAAAGAGTCGGCAGTAAGACACGCGAAAACGGCTGATTTTTCCTGGCGGAAGTTGAAAATGCGGTTTGAAGAGACGTCGGCGGGATAAATATCGGCTATATTATGAGATTTGCGTACAAGCGTTATACCTGCCCCGCAGGGGGGCGAGCTGGAATGGCGCACCAGATAGAGAAGCGAGGGCGGAGGCCCGCAAATGCAGGAGTCACGAGAAGATGGGAAAAAAGATGAATGTGGCGGTAGTTGGAGCAACGGGCGCAGTCGGCGTCGAGGTGCTCAAGACTCTGGATAAGCGCAATTTTCCTCTCAAAGGCCTGCGTCTTTTGGCCTCGGCGCGCTCAGAGAACCGTCGGCTGCTCTTTCGCGACGAAGAACTCCCGGTGGAGGTCTTGAGCGCAGATTCTTTCCAGGGCATTGACGTGGCCCTGTTCTGCGCTGGCGCGGCGCGGTCACGTGAGTTTGCAGCGGCGGCAGTTGCGGCTGGCGCAGTGGTGGTGGACAATTCGAGTGCGTTCCGGATGGATCCGAAGGTTCCGCTGGTGGTGCCGGAGGTCAACGGCGAGGACGTTCGCAAGCACCAGGGGATTATCGCCAACCCGAATTGTACGACGACCATCATGCTGGTGGCGGTGAAGCCGTTGTACGACATCTCGCCTATCCGCCGGATTGTGGTGAGCACCTACCAGAGCGCGAGCGGCGCCGGCGCCAAGGGCATGGAAGAATTGTGGACGCAGACGGCGGACGTCCTGGCCGGCAAGCCAGCCAAGCCGGTGACTTTCCAGCATCCGTATGCCTTCAATCTTTTCAGCCATAACACGACGATTGGCGAGAATGGCTACAACGAAGAAGAGATGAAGATGGTCAATGAGACACGGAAGATCATGCACGACGACACCATCCAGGTGTGTCCGACCTGCGTGCGGGTGCCGGTGCTGCGTTCGCATGCCGAGAGCGTAGTCGTGGAGCAAGCCCGCAAAGTGTCGGTTGACGAGGCTCTGGCGGCTCTGTCCAAAGCGCCTGGCATCAAGGTCGTCGACGACCGCGCGGCCAACCATTTCCCCATGCCGAACGAGAGCAACGACCAATATGACGTCCTGGTCGGCCGGATTCGCGAAGACCTCAGCTGCGCTAACGGCCTGGCGCTGTTCGTGTGCGGCGACCAGCTTCTGAAAGGCGCGGCCCTCAATGCCGTGCAAATCGCGGAGCTGCTGGTCTGAAGCCGGCAGGCCGTCCGGGAAGCAGCGGCAGGCGCGCTTCCCGGGACGCGCGATTTGCACGGCATCGGGAAAATTATGAGCCACCCGGCTAAGGCGATGCGCGGAAATAGAGAGCGAGCAAGGAGAGGTCATGCCGATTTACTTCGTCCTGCTGTTGGACATACTAATCTTGTTTTTTTTCTTTGGCAGCCAGATTCTGCGCCTGGCGCAACGGTCGCGCCAGCGACGGCGGACGTTGCTGCGCGATTTTGAAAAGCATTTCAAGAGTCGGCTGCGGCGGGATGAGGACTTGCTCACCGAGGAGAACCAGGCGCAGCTGCGCAGCCTGATCGAGGAAATTCGCCAGGTGCGTCTTTCCGGAGACGACGGCGCAGTGTCTTCCTGCCTGTCAAACCTGGCTAGCGGCCGCACCGGCGGCAGGGCGCCAGCAACGCCGTCGTATGCGTGGATTCGTGAGCATTTAGAGGTGTTGGTAGTCGCCCTGGGCCTGGCTTTTGGCATTCGGGCGCTTTTCCTGCAACCGTTCAAGATTCCGACCGGGAGCATGCAGCCGACGCTGTACGGCATCCATTTTGTCGAGCAGGAGACACCGCCGCCAAAGAACTTTTTGCAGCGTTTTTTCGCCTATGTGAATTATTCACGTCGGGGCGTTGACGTAGTCGCCGAAGAATCAGGCGCGGTCGACTTGTCCCGGGTGACGGCTCTGCCCTCCATGCCCTTTTTTCCGACGTCCTCCGTGCCGATCGGATCGCGCCAGTACGCTGTCCCTGGCACTCCAGATACGGTGCTGCGGACGATTTACGACCAATACGCTGGCAAGCGCGATACAAGCCTTTTTGCCCGCGAAGAAGTTTTCTTGCGCGGCTACCTGGAGCTTGGCGACCATCTGTTCGTGAATCGGACGTCGCTGTGTTTCCGGGAACCTCGCCGCGGTGACGTGATGGTGTTTGTGACGGACGGGCTAGTCGATCCGGACGGCATTGGCTTTGGCGGTCGGTTTTACATCAAGCGGCTGGTCGGCCTTCCTGGGGACACTCTGCGGATCACCGACCACCGGCTGTATGTCAAGCCAGCTGGAGCAGCGGATTTCCGGCTCCTGGATGGCGCGGACGATCCTGGCTTTGACCGTATCCACAGCTTCACAGGCGGTTATCGCGGCTATGCTCACATGCCAAACACGCAGTATCTTACGAATAATGAAGACACCTTTGAAGTCCCGGCAGGCGAGTATTTCATGTTAGGTGACAACAGCGAGAACAGCAAGGACAGCCGCTACTGGGGCACGGTGCCGCGCCGCAACTTAGTCGGCACGGCGTGCTTTGTCTGGTGGCCCTTTTCCCGCCGCTGGGGAACTGTGGACCGAGTGGCGCCAATGCCGGTGGAGACGCCGCCGACCAGGCCCGCGATGGCGGCTGCGGCTTATCCATTCCTGCCGTGAACCAAGCCGGAAAGGGGCGCGTGGACGGGCGCGGCTGCAAACGAACAACGGACTTTGAGTGGGCGCTTTCATGGCTAATGCGAAACGTAAAGGCACATTGCAAATCATCGACGACGAAGCGTCGATCTGCTTTGCGTTTCGGCGCTATTTTGAAAAGCGCGGCTATGATGTGCTGACCAGCAGCCGCGGCGCAGAGGGCTTGCAGCAATGCCTGAGCCAAAAACCAGACATGGTGTTCCTTGACGTTCGCCTTGGCGATGCTGACGGACTGGACATCCTGGCTCAAATCCGGCAGGAACGGCCCCAGTTGCCCGTAGTGGTGATGACGGCGTATGGAACCTTGGAGACAGTCAACCGAGCCATGGCCAGCCAGGTGTTTGACTATGTGACGAAGCCGGTTGACATGACCCAGGCCGAGCAGCTCGTTCTCCAGGCCTTGGCGTCGACGTCGGCCGCGCCGACTACGCCAGCGCCAGCCGCTGCGGAGGGCTTTGTCGGCGAGTCGGCGGTCATGCAGGAATTGTTCAAGCAGCTCTTGCGAGTGGCGGCCATGGACGACGTGCCGGTGCTGATCACTGGCGCCACCGGCACTGGCAAGGAGCTGGCAGCCCGGATGATCCACGCCCGCAGCCGTCGTCGTCATGGCCCCTTTGTCGGCGTGAACTGCGGCGCTTTGCCGGATAATTTAGTGGAGAGCGAGTTGTTTGGGCATTGCCGGGGCGCCTTTACTGGCGCTGGCGAAGACAAGCCGGGGCTGTGTGAAGCAGCAGATGGCGGCGTCCTGTTTCTGGACGAGGTCGGGGAGCTGCCCTTGCCGACCCAGGTCAAGCTGCTGCGTTTTTTGGATCAGCACCAGGTCGAGCGCATCGGGTCGGTGAAGCCGCAGCCGGTCGATGTCCGGGTCCTCGCGGCGACGAATCGTGATTTGGAGGTCGCTGTCCGTCAAGGCAGTTTCCGGGCTGACTTGTACTATCGGCTGGCCGTCTTGCCGATCCGAACCCCGCTTCTCCGCGAACACCCCGAGGACGTGCCAGTGCTGGCGCGTTATTTTCTCGCCCAGGTCAACTCTGAGTTGAGCTTGGCGGCAGATGCTTGTGAGGCCCTGGCTGGCCGGGATTGGCCGGGGAATGTCCGCGAGTTGCGTAATGTCATCTGGCAGGCGGCCGCCAGGGGCGGCGGGCCCGTGATCACCAAAGCGTGCCTGGAGCAGTGCATGCAGCCGCAGGCGCCAGAGGCAGCGCCGACCGACCAGAGGCGCTGGCACCTGGAACAATATGTCGATGCGCTGTCCTGGACAGGTGGCAGCTGTTTGCGGGACGCACTGTCTGAATTGCAGAATTTGATTGTTGCAAGGGCGCTGCGCGAGTGCCAGGGCAACCAGACCAGAGCGGCCGCCCGGCTGGGGGTGCATCGCAATGCCTTGCATCGGATGATGGAAGAAGCCGGCCTGAAGCCGAGCAGCAACACGGAGACGAAGGATGACGATTAAAATTCTCGGTCTGAATTGCAGCCCGCGGACTAAGAGCAACTGCGCGGCCTTGCTGGAGCATTCTTTTGCTGCGGCCAACGCCAAGCTCGGCGGCCAGATTGAGCATGAAGTCATTCATTTGAAGGACAAGAATATCCTCCATTGCCTGGCCTGCGGCGTCTGCGGCAAGCGCAAAGACCGCGAGGAATACATCCCCTGCGCGATTAAAGACGACATGACCGAAATCCTGGCCAAGATGTGCGAAGCAGACGGCATCGTCGTAGCGACGCCGGTCTACTTTGGCTTGCCGTCTGACTTGTTCAGCAAATTTATCATGCGTACGCGTGTGCTTCGGCACCAGGATTTCAAGTTGGCGAACAAGCCGGTGGGCGTCATGGCGATTGCTGGGCGTCGTTCCGGGGGCGCTGAGACGGCGATCATGGCCACGTGGCTGCCGTTCATCCGAAACGGCTGCCTGATTGTTGGCAATGGCGATCAGACCTGCCAGTATGGAACCATGGCCTGGGCCGGCCCGCCTGAACACATCCTCACCGATGAATGGGGCCTCGAACAGGGCGAACAGACTATCCGGCGCATCTTTGAAGTCGCCTCGCTGATTAAAGCTGGAAAAACTGTGGTCGGCGGGACAACGCCGATGAAATTCTCCTACACTGCCGGTAATCGGCCATCGTAATAAGAAAGGCAGACCATGTCAACACCGATTATTGAAGCACATCGCGGCTATAGCGCTGCGTATCCGGAAAACACCCTGTTGGCGTTTCGCCAGGCCATAGCAGCTGGAGCGCCGTCGATTGAGCTGGACATACACGTTTCCGCTGACGGCGAGCTGGTCGTGATGCACGACGCGACCGTCGACCGCACTACCAATGGCACGGGCGCGATAGCGAATCTGTCTTGGACAGAATTGCAGCGCCTGGACGCCGGCTCATGGAAGTCGCCGACGTTTGCCGGCGAGCGCATTCCCAGCCTGGAGGAGACCCTGGCCCTGTCCGATTCCAGCCCAGTCGTCTTTAATGTCGAAGTCAAGCGTTTCAGCGACCCGGTCCGGTCGGCGGAGAAGCTGACGGCGATGCTGCGCCGACATGCGCCGCGCCAGGGTACGCACATTGTTTCCTCGTTTGACTTGGATGCCTTGCTGCAAGTCCGTGCAGCTGATGCCGGGTTGCCGCTGGCCATCTTAGGGAGTGACGGCGTAGCTTTGTTGGAATTGGCCAAGAAGCATAGCTTTTCGTGGGTGCATGTTCACCATGAAGGCGTCACCCGTGACATGGTGCTGGCGGCTCATGCGCACGGTATCAAGGTGAATGTTTGGACCGTGGATAAACTAGAATTGGCTCAGGAATATGCTAAGCTCGGCGTGGACAAGATTTGCAGCAACCGGGCGCCTGAACTGTTGGCTGCCATCCGTTAAAAGCGTAGTCCTGCGGGACGGTCGGGGGCGACGCCCTAAACCTCGATGTTAAGCCGGGGCTTAGGGCACTGCCAAGCAGCCAGCATGAGGAGTGAGATGACTAAGAAAAAAACAAGTTCAACGGACGCCAAGTCCAAGATGGATATTGTGATTGCCGCTTTGGAAGAAGTCGATTCTGCAGATGCGGACGGTTCTTCGGTAGCGGCGAACGGCAAGCTTCCCAAGGAGCTGCCCATCCTGTCCGGCATTCAGAAGCCGGTGTTTCCCGGCATGGTGTTTCCCGTTTTGTTGACGGAGGACGCAGACATTTCAGCGGCGCGGGCTGCCATGGCCGCGCACGACCGCCTGATTGGCTTTGCGATGCATGAGCCGGGGGCAGAGGCGGTGGGCGGGAACAAGAAGAAGGAACTGAAGCTGTTCCGGGTCGGCACAGCGGCTTTTATCCGCCGTTCAGAGGAAACCACGGAAGGGCATTTGAATATTTTCTGCCAGGCGCGTTTTCGGATCATCCTGAAACAGGTCAAGGTGACGGACGGACGGGTCATGGCGAAAATAGAGTACCCGCAGGACATCCCCGGGGTCGAGGAGGAAGTCAAGGCTCTCTGCCTGGCGATCAAGGACGCCATGTACGAAATCGTCAGTCGAAGTCCTATTTTCACAGACGATGCCAAGGCCGTGATTCAGCGCTACAGCTGGAATGCGCCAGGCAGCCTGGCCGATTTTGCAGTCACGCTCACCAGCGCCGAGGGCGTCGAATTGCAGGATGTCCTCAATGAATTGCGGGTTCAGGCTAGGCTGGAAAAAGCCCTTTGGCTGTTGAAGCGTGAAGGCGAGCTGAGCAAGCTCAAGGAGGACTTGTCCAACAAAGTCGAAGCCAAGATGAACAAAAGCCAGCGCGAGTTTTTTTTGCGTGAGCAGCTGCATTTGGTGAAGGCGGAGCTGGGCATGGAGCGCGATACCCGCGAGGAAGAGGTGGATCGCTACCTCAAACGGCTGGAAGTCATTCGGCCCCATGCAAATCCAGAAGCCATCAAGCGGGTCGAGGACGAGGTTGACAAGCTCACGGGCATGCATCCTCAGTCCCCTGATTATGCGATTGCCCGCACCTATCTGGATTGGCTGACTGAGCTGCCTTGGGACGTAGCGACCGAAGACAAGCTCGACGTGGCTGCGGCTCGCAAAATTCTGGAGCGCGACCATTATGGTTTGGAAGACGTCAAGAAGCGCATCCTGGAATTCATCGGGGTGGCCAAGCTGAAAGGGTCGGTTGACGGTTCGATTTTGTGCCTGGTTGGTCCGCCCGGGGTCGGCAAGACCTCCCTGGGACGGAGCATCGCCGAGACCCTGGGACGGAAATTCTTCCGTTTCTCCTTGGGCGGCATGCGGGACGAGGCCGAGATTAAAGGCCATCGGCGGACGTATATCGGCGCCCTGCCAGGAAAGATCATCAACGCGATCAAGATTTGCAAATCCTGCAATCCTGTGATTATGCTGGACGAGATTGACAAAATCGGGCAGGCATCGCTGCATGGCGACCCGGCCTCCGCTCTGCTGGAAGTCCTTGACCCTGAGCAGAACAACAGTTTCCGCGACCATTATCTTGACGTTCCGTTTGACTTGTCAAGGGTGCTGTTCATCGCCACCGCGAATATGCAGGACACCATTCCGCCTCCGCTTCTGGACCGCATGGAAATCATCACCCTGTCTGGCTACATCACCGAGGAAAAACTTTGCATCGGCAAACGCCATTTGATTCCCAAGTTGTTGCCCCGGAACGGGTTGACTAAGAAGGACCTGAGTTTTACCGACGCTGCCTTGCGGGACATCATCCTCGGATATGCGCGCGAGGCCGGGGTGCGGGCGTTTGAAAAGTCGCTTGGCGCCTGCATGCGCAAAGTCGCGGCCAGCATCGCTGAGGGGACTGTTACCGAACCCGTCAAAATAACCCAGAGGAATTTGACTGACTATCTTGGCCCGCGTCGCTATGAGGACGACCAGCTGATGCGCGAGTCGCGGCCAGGCGTGGTCATGGGCTTGGCTTGGACGCCGCTGGGCGGGTCCAAGCTGTATGTCGAGACGCTGGCTGTGCCTGGGCCGGCCGGGTTTAAGCAGACCGGGAAGCTCGGCGAAATTCTGAAGGAGTCAACCCAGATTGCCTACACTCTGGCGGAAGCTAATGCCGCCGAATACGGCATTGAGGCGAAGTTTTTCCGTAAGCACACGATTCATGTGCATGTCCCGGCTGGTTCCACGCCTAAGGACGGCCCGTCAGCGGGCATCACAGTGGCGACCTCGTTGATTTCGCTGGCGTTGCATCGGGCGGTGCCGCCGCACTGGGCAATGACTGGCGAGCTGACGTTGACCGGCCGGGTTCTGGCAGTGGGCGGCATCAAGGAGAAGATGATCGCAGCCAAGCGCGCTGAAGTGCGCGACCTGATTTTGCCAAAGGCCAATTTCAAGGACATGGCGGAAATTCCCGATTATGTCAAGGACGGATTGAACATTCATTACGTCCAGGATTTTTCCGAGGTGTTTGACCTGATGTTCCCGGGGCAGCGGCGGGCGGTCTCCCGAACCCGGGCGGAGGGCGACAACGATGACACCAGCGCAAAATAGGCGTTTTGCGGTTTTGCAGATGTTGTTGTGCGGCCTGCTCTGGAGCATTGCCGGGCTGTTCATCAAGAAGATTGACTGCCACCCAATGGTGATTGCCGGAGCACGGGCCATCTGCGCCTGCCTGGTCGTGCGGCTGTTTCTGCTGTTTCGCGGCATACCGGTGGTTATCACTCGGCAGGTCGTCTGGAGCGGCCTGTTCTGGTCTGGCACCTTCATCACGTTTGTCAGCGCCAACAAGCTCACCACTGCGGCCAACACCATCGTGCTGCACTACACGTCGCCGATTTTCATTTTGCTGATTATGCGGCTGTTGTACAAGCAGCCCATTCGGCTGGCGGACGGCGTCACGGTCGCCACGACTCTATGCGGCATTTCGCTGTTTTTCGTCGGCGAGTTGGCTCTGGGCGGCCTGTTCGGCAATCTGCTGGCTTTGTGTTCCGGGGTGTTTATGGCTGCGTCCTTCATCGCGATTCGCCAGTCAGTGCGCTCTGAGCGGATGTGCGGCGTACTGTTGGGTCACGCCATCACGGCGGCTGTTGGGTTGCCTTTCGTGTTTTTCACCGAGAACCACATCACTGGGGAAGCGGTCGGTTTCCTGTTGATTTTAGGCGTAGTGCAATCAGGCCTGCCGTACATTTTGCTGAGCAACGCTGTTGAGCATTGCTCGCCCTTGGTTTGTTCGCTGCTGTCAGCGGTGGAGCCGTTGTTCAGTCCGGTCTGGGTGGCGCTTTTTATTGGTGAACGGCCTGGCCCCTTGGCCATAGTCGGCGGAGTCGTGGTGATTACCTCCATCCTCGCCAACATGATTTGCAGCCATCGTGCGCAGATTCGCGGCCAAGAACCCGAAGGCCAGGAGGCGGTCGGATAGAGGCGGTGCGGCTGGAATTAGGCTATGCCGACGCTGGCTGCGGTTGACATCAGCGGCGGTCAGTAGTACGTTAGTTTTTGTCAAAATTTGGATTTTAGGTGCTTTGTCATCGGCGGTTCCGATGACGTGAAGCCTACGAGCAGATGATGGAGAACAGGAATTATGCAGGCCAAAGTCATTCGTTTTGAAGCCAAGGGCCAGGCCGTCCTGGCTGATTTTGAACTCCGCGCGCCTGGTCCGGGCGAGGTGCTCATTGAGAACGATTTCAGCGCGGTCAGCGCTGGCACTGAACGCGCCAACCTAGTCGGACTGCCGAACACAAGTACAGCGAGCGGTTTTCCGTTTATTCCTGGCTACAGCGCGGTCGGCCGCATCATTGAGGTCGGCGATGGCGTAGAGGGCTTGCAGCTGGGTGACCTAGTCGTGAACAATTGGACTGGGCACCGCTCACATGCACTGAAAAAGGCGGCTGGCCTGGTCAAGGTCATACCGGGCGTGGAGCCGCTGGAAGCGTCGTTTGCCGTCATTGCCTCCTTTCCCTTCCTGGGAGTACGGAAACTGCGGATCGAGATCGGCGAGTCGGTGATGGTAGCTGGCTTGGGCATTCTTGGCGTTTTTGCCGCGCAGATTGCTTGCCTGAGCGGCGGACAACCAGTGCTGGCTGCGGATTTCGACCCGAAACGGCGCGAATTGGCCAGCCGCCTGGGCGTTGACTTGGCACTTTCACCGGATGACCCCGATTTCAAGCAGAAAATTTTGGACATCACCGACGGCAAGGGCGTGAATGCCGTGGTCGAGGTCACAGGTGCCGCCGCCGCCTTGAAGCAGGCGCTGGAATACATCGCCTTTGGCGGTCGCGTGTCGCTCCTCGGCTGCACCAGGGTGTCTGATGCGCCGATCGACTACTATAAATATGTGCATCGCCGCGGCATCACCATTGTCGGCTCGCATACGCACACCCGTCCGGTAGTGGAGTCTGCGCCTGGCCAATGGACGGAGCAGGACGACTATCGGGTCTTCATGAAGCTGGTCGCCGCCAAGAAACTGCAAGTGCTGCCGGTGATCTCGGAGGTGGTGTCGCCGGTCGAAGCTCCGGCAGTGTATGCGCGACTGGCGGAAGACAGCCAGCCGCCGCTTGGCATCGCGTTTGATTGGCGGGCGCTGCGGTGACAAGTGTCGTAGATAGGCAAGGAAGGGCAGGATAAAGCATGGGTTTTCCGGGCGGGCGGCGGATACTCCTGAGAAAAACCGCGTCCGACCAGGAAACAAAAGAGCCAGGCTCGTGAATCGAGCCTGGCTGGAGGGTGTTTAGGCTGTGCAGGAGGACGTCTTAGTCGGCTTTGATGCCGGCCGGTTCGCCCTCAGCCTGATGGCGCCGTCTTTCGCCGCCGCGGTTTCCAGGGGCGCGGCCGCCCTTCAGTTCATCCTGGTCGAGCTTGCCGTCCTTGTTGGCATCAAGCCGGTCGAACATCTCGGCCATGCGCGGTCGGTCAGCCGGAAGTTCGTCACGGGTGACGACGCCGTCCTGGTTTTTGTCAAAACGGGCTAAGCCAGCGCCTGGAGCTTGGCCTTCGCGGCGTTCGCCAGCCTGTCCGCGGCGTTCTCTTGCCTCTGGACCACGGCGTTCTCTTGCCTCTGGCCCGCGCTGCCGGCGTTCTCCGCGGGGGCGATTGCCAGCGGCGGCAAAGATAGCCTTCATTTCGTCTTGGTCGAGTTTGCCGTCCTTGTTGACGTCCATCCGATTGAAGAGCATGCTGACTTGGTCGTTGCTTTCGGGGAGTTCATCCTTGGAGACGGCGCCGTCCTGGTTCTGGTCCAGGCGCACGATTCTGGCCAGCGTATTCTGTCGGCGCAGCTCGGCCAGGGCGATTTCCGTTTTTTCCACGAAGTCATTGCATTCGGCGGGGGTGCATTTGCCGTCGCCGTCTTGGTCAATCGCTTTCAAGGCCGCCTGCCATGCGGCATCAGCTTCTGAGACTTTTTCTTCAGCGGCTGCGGGCGCGTTGGCTTCTGGCGCGTCAGCCGCAGGTGCTTCCTGGGCGACAACCAAGGAACCCAAGGCGAGGATGGCTAAAGCTGCAAGTAGTTTTTTCATAGTCGTATCCGTACTGTCAGTTTGTCTTTAGAGGCGTTCTGAGATCATTGCATTTTGTTGTTTTTGCCGTGCAGCAGGCTGCGCAGCCTGAATTTGATTTGGCGGAAGAACAGGATGACTGTGAAGAGTCCAGCGACAACCCCTTGCAGAAGCAGGCTACCGGTACCGGCGTCGATGTAGGCAAACATAGCGTTCATGGGCATACTCCTTAGGATGAGACGGTTGAGGGGGGATGATAGTTTATGAAGAAGGTGAGATGAGGTTTTCAGATGTTCCTGTCTGCCCTTTAGTACGCAATCACAATCGCAAAATCTACAGCGAACCGCAAAAAAAACGCAGGCAGGGGAAAATTTGTTTGGCTCCGCCCAAGGCTCAAAACATCTTTGGGTGCGGAGTCAAATATCCCGTCGGCGTATATATTACGGTTTGGAGTCACGATTTGCCGTCGTGCGGCAGGGAACGAGTACATTTCACAGTCAGAAAGGCAAGTCAAGATGGAACGCATCCGCATCGTGGTGGTTGGTCTTGGGCATCGCGGGCGCCATATAGCCAAATTGGCGGCACGTGGCTTTGATTGCACCGACGTCGTCGGCGTCTGCGACATAGATCGCGACGTCTGGTATCAAAAACAGTGGGACCAGGACAAGCCCATGGCCGAGATTCTGCCCGAGCCGGCGTTTTTCCTGGATTACCAGCAGATGCTTGAGGAACTCAAGCCTGACTTGGTCATCGTCGAAACCGGGGCAGACATCCATGCTGAGTTCTGCTGCCAGGCTTTGGATCGGGGCATTCATGTTTTGTCTGACATTCCGGTCGTTGCTTCCCTGGCCGAGGCTGACGCGCTGTGGCGTTCCGCCCATGCTTCTCGCGGTGTGATCATGGTCGGCGCCAATCCGAACGAGGCTGGCTGGGCCAACGCGCTGGTGGATTTGCATCAGCGCGGCTTGCTCGGCGAGCCGTACTACATGGAGGCGGAATACATCCACTGGTCCGAAGGGGCGATGACCAAGAATTTGACTGCGCATAGCGAATGGCGCCGCTATCTTTCGCCGATCCGGTATTGCACGCATTCGCTGGGGCCGCTGCTGCGCATTCTCCGCGAAGACCTGCGCCACGTCTCATGCTTTGGCACAGGCATGCACTGCCAGATTCCAGGCAGGGTGAGTCGCAAGGATGACATGCAGGCGGCGCAGTTCCGGACGGAATCCGGCGTGGTGGTGCGCCTGCTCCGCAATGGCGCCTGCCGGGCGCGCATCGGCCATCATTCCTACCGGGTCTTCTGCACCAAGGGCTATTTTGAGAAGATCGCCCCCAGGGGCGGCGACCCGGTCAAGATCAGGTTCAATTCCGACGTGCTGTACGGCGCCCGCCAGCTGACGACGCTGCCCTTGGATGAATACATGCCGCACGAGTACGCAGGCAATCCGAGGGCGGTCGGACACGGCGGAATCGATTACGCCATGCTGGATAAGCTGTTCAAAGCCTTGCTGGCAGGAAGCAGAACCGTCCCGACCGACCTGCGCGAAGGACTGCGCATGACATTGCCAGGAATCTATGCGGAAGAATCAGCCCGACGAAATGGCGAAGTGATGACCATGTATTATCCGTGGGACCAGGAGTGGAAGACGAGCTTCTGACCAGCCACAAGGCTTGACCAAAGCAAAAAAACGCCAGAAACAGCACTCCAAAGACACAAACAGACAGTCAAAACGACAAAATTTGCCAAAACGTCAAAAAAAGTGCCTTTTCTTGTTCTAATTAATTAGAACACGTGTATATTATCGCTTGGTTGGAGGGTTTTGGGGGTTATCCAGGTCATTTGTTCACGGAGAAAGGTTATGGAAACGAAGAAGTTGCCTGTTTTGCTTTTGTTCGTTGTCTTGTTTTCGGGTCAGTGGGCGTTTTGCGAGCGCAGTTTTTCGCTTGGCGACGATTTTCGCTTGACCCTGGGCGGAGATGTGCGGGCGCGCTATGAAGGTTTCAATCGGGACGTGATTTGGGTTGACGGCACGGCTAAGGCTGGGCCGGCGGTGGAGTATTTGCGGGTTCGGACGCGCGCCTGGATGCGCCTGGAAATGCCTGAAGGCATCAGCTTGAATGTCCGGTTTGTGAATCGTTCGCACAAGGTCAGCAGCCATTTCAACGACCCTAATGACAACGGCGCTGCCACCTGGGAGTTTCCGGATGAAGTCGTTCTCGACTTGTTGAACATTCACTTTGCCGATTTGCTGGTGAGCGGCTTGAGTCTGACGCTTGGGCGTCAGGAGCTTGGCTTCGGCAATGGCATGCTGCTTGCCGAGGGGACGCCATACGACCAGGGGCGCACGGTTTATCACGACGGCGCTGTCCTGCGTTATAAAACTGAGACTGACGTGGTCACGCTCTTCTCCTTTTACAACGAGTGGAAAGACCGCCTCGTGTTCATCAATGACCAGAACCGGCGGCTTCGCTCCGGCGACATCTTCACCCTCGGAGCGTACTGGACGCACAACTTCGAAGCGCGGCTCAACGTTGATGCGTATTATATGTACAACGATGTCCATGACGATTATCCGGATAGCCGCGAATCCTGCGAGCGCAATCATCCGACCGACGCCAATCTCAGCCTGCATACGGTAGGCGGACGCATCTTCGGCCGTCTCAACGATAATTTCGATTACAGCCTGGAAATCGCTCGCCAGGGCGGACGCAACAACCAGGGCAGACATAACCAGGGCATGATGGTCGACGCCCGGCTGCGGTATCATCTGCCCCAGGAAATCATGTTCACGCCTTCGCTGGGCTTTGAGTTGCTGTCGCTGACCGGCGACAAGTCAGACACCAGGAAGAGCGAAGGCTGGAATTCGCTGATGACGGAATGTCCGCTCTGGCGCGAGGAGCTGCTTCCGATCATGTACAACGGGGTTTGGACCAATCTCAACATGTACCGCGGTGATGTTGTCCTCAAGCTGACCAAGAAGTTGACGTTCACCGGTGCCCTGGCAGCCTTGGTGGCCAATGAGACGGACTTCAGCTCGGGTGGCGGCCATTATCTGGGCACGTTGTTCAGCGCCTTTCTCGATTATAAATTGTTTGACAATCTTGCGCTGTCGGCGGAAGCGGCTCATTTCAAGGCCGGAGACTATTATGTCAATGGCCAGGACAGCGTCTGGGGTCGGCTCCAGGCGACGCTGACGTTTTGAGTGCAGAGCCACAGGGTGATTCTTCTGCAAAGTATAGTTGGTCTTTGTGAGGGGGAGGAAAGGGTCGCAGGCTCTTTCCTCCCCCTCGCGCTTCCCCCACCTATCCCTTTTCAATCCAGGGTGTTGCCGCTGCCGGATGTTGCGGCCAGGCCGGGCAGGCGCTAAGCAGCGCACTCAAGCTTGCTGGGGCTTTTCGGCCGCGATAGCCTGTTCGATAGCTTTGGCGGCGATGCTGGCTCGTGCGTAGAAGTCGTGGCTGTCGGCATAAGCGCGGGCCTTTTCGGCGCAAGCGTGTCTGCGTTCGGAGTCTGCCAGCAATGACGCGAGCTGCTGATTGAATTGTTGCTGCTGGAAAGGCTCGCCCAAGACGGCGCCGGCGCTGGCGTTGCCAACGTGTTCGGCGTAGCCGCAGATGCCGCTGGTGATTACGGGCAAGCCGGCGGCGAGAGCCTCGACAAGGACAGCGCCGGCGGATTCCCGCCTGGCAGGATGGATCATGATATCGGCGGCAGCAAGGATGGCAGGGACGTCATTGCGAGCACCGCAGAAGGTCACCAGGGAGGCGATGTCGAGACTCCTGGCCAAACGCTGCATGCTTTCGGGATGTTTTTCTGCGCCGACGAGCCACAGACGGGGACGGGAATTGCCGGGTAGGGCGGCAAGCGCGTACAGGCTGCGGTCAACGCCTTTGGTGTGGTAACTGGAGGCGACTTGCACCAGGACGAGGTCGTCTTCCCCAGCCCTCAGCTCTTGTCTCAGCGCCTTGCGTTTGCTCCGCAGGGCGTCAAGGTCGCGGAATGCGTCGGGCACCAGTGGCGGCAGGCGGGAAAAGCGCTCGTAGGCGCAGCCGTAGTAGTGTTGGAAGTCTTTTTCCTGGCACTGGGTAAGGGTTAAAATCGTTTTTGCCCCGGTTGGACCGATGGTTGCCCTTTCCATAGCGGCGAAGCAGCGGGCGCGGGGCAGCATGCGGATGAGGGCGCAGCGTGTGGCCAGCTGCGCAGCCAGGCAGTCATCGGCGGCAAAATAGACATCAAGGCCAGCCATGCGGCTGAAGCCGATGACGCCGTCGAAGCGAGCGGCGGCGATGGCGGCCAGGGCGAGTTCTTGGAAATGCAGGGCGCGGCGGTGGTTGCTAAGTCCCCTGGCGGGCAGAAGCTGGACTTCCAGCCAACCCGGTCGCTCGCCCTGGAACTCATAGCAGAAGAGCGTGATGTCGTGCCCGCGTTGTTTGCAGGCGCGGGCGATGGCCAGCATGTCTTTTTGGGCGCCGCCGTATGGGAAGTACTTGAAGATGGTGAAAGCAAGACGCATGGGGTGGTTCAGAATTGTGAGCAGCTAGTAGCCTGACCTGGAGCTTCCAGCAGAATCTTTTCCCGAGAAATGATGCATGGGGCGGTGCCGTTGTTTTTGCCTACGCAGCATAATGATGGGCATGGGTTTTGCATGATATGAGGGGGAACAGCTGGGGTGATGCGGTGGAGCTTGGAAACATAGTGTTGTCGATTGTCGCGGAAGCACTTGGCGCAAGATAAGGAGCTTGCTGCGACTATGCATGAGCTGTCATGGCGCGGGCTGGCTGCGGTATGGTTCCGGAAGGAGTGAGCGGAAACGCTGGAGCTGCATGGCGCGGTAGTCCTGAGTCAGGGGCTGCTTGCGGAGCCTGAGGCGCTCTAAGTCGATCAGGGCGATGGAACCGTCGGGGCGGACGAAGAAATGCTCGGGTTTGCAGTCAGTTTTCCAGTCAAGGCGGCAATCCTGGAGAAGGGCGAGGGTGCGCTCGGCTTGTGCGATGGCCTCGCGCGCCTTGTTTTGATTTTCAGGGTCGGCTACGAAGCGGTCGACGGGCACGCCGGCGACGGGGAGCATGATCATGACACCGGCATGGGGAAGGCCGAAGCGTCGTTGTTCGCCCCAGGCGATGACCTCGGGGACGGTGAAGCCATGTTGAGCGGCCAAGGCAAAGGCGCGGCGTTCCTTTTCAGTGTTGCAAACTGGTTTGCGGCCTCGCAGAAGATACCGCAGGATGATCGTCATTCTGGTGAAGAAGTCACGTTTGACAAAGACAATGCGTCCATCGTGCAAGGTATGGCGCCAGATCGCGCTGCGACTGTGGCTGGATAAACAGGTGCCGCCGTAGTATTGGAGAAGGCTCTCCATACTGCCAAGGCGGTTTTTTTGGAGCGTGTCACGCCATTCAGGCTTGATGTGCAGATACATGGTTCATTCCTGTGCAAGCGAATATGTTGGCGAAGTGAAGCTGACGCCGTGTTGGCGAACAATGCCCTGTGGCAGTAATATAATTCGGGTTGACGGCCCGTTCATGCAGGCGTTATTGCTTGGGATTTTCGGCGAGTATACGGGCGCGGGCTTTTTGGGCGCGTCTTTCAGCGAGGAAGGTCAGGCGGCGTTGGAGTTTCCGGGCTAACCGAGTCATGGCGTCAGCGTCGATAGGGCTGGTGCCGGCGGAAGCCTGCCGATAGCTGTCCAGGAAAAGCGCAAAGATGTCGTTCTGCTGCATGGGCAGCGGCAGTCTGGTGAGGAATTGGATGACGTTGGCCAGGCGGGCGCGACGCTTTCCCAGCAGGGGAATGGGACAAGTGCGGTCGTTGTCCAGGAAGAAGACGGACTGATCCGGCGCCAGGCAGAGATTGCCAGGAATGCAATCGCCGTGGATGAAGCCCTTGTTGTGGAGGGCAGCGATGCCCTGGGCGGCATTGGCGATGATGGCGTCACGGGCGGCCGCGTTGTCGGCGGCTTTAAGCAGCGAAGAGAGAGACGGGTATGGCACTTCGCGGCAGATGAAGATGTCTTCCGGCCAGCCGACAGCATTGCGGCGGCGGGCGGCGAGGATGGGCTCAGGGCAGCCGATGCCCTTGGCCAGCATGGCGTCGGTGATTCGGAAGGTGGCGGCGGCGCGGGACGGGCGGAAGAGCCACTTGATGCCCGAGAAAAGCATTTTCCAAGCCGAGCCTCGTTCCTGCAAGCGGTGGATGATTTTCACGTAGATGACGCCGTTGGGCGTTTCCACGCGCGAGACAGTGCGGGCTTTCTTGGCAAGGACCTTGGCGCCAGGATGGTCACGCAGCCACTGGTCAAAGTCCGACAGAGGTTCTTGCCATTGCGGGTGGACGACGCCACGCCAGCTGCCGCTGCGATATGGCTGGATAGAAGACATGGGAAATGGGTCTGCTTTGGCTCGTTTTGGAATGCGTTTTATGGCGTTGGCGGAATGTTTTTGGCCAGGACCGGGTCTGGGCAGGTCGCCCGGTGGAAGGTGATGTCAGGATAGCCGAAGAGGAGGACGCCGCCGACCCGATAGCCTTTAGGCAGGTCAAGAGGACGGCGCAGATGCCGGAATATGCGGAATGCAAAGAAGGCAAATCCGCACCACAATGTTCCCAGGCCAAAAGTCTGCGCGTACAGTTCGAATTGAGCTAGCGCTATCGTTGGATCAATGTCAGCGCAGGGTGCATTTTTCGGCGTTGCGACTACGACCGCATGCGGGGCTTGGCGGAAAATGACGTCTTCGCCGTCGAGAATGTCTTTCAGGACGCGGTTGAGTCTTCGGTTGATCAGCTGCGGGATTCGCGTTTTCACGATGCATCGGAGCAGTCGCAGGGTTGGTTCGCGGAAGCTTGCCATGGCGTCATGTCCATGGACTAAGACGGCGTAGAGTCGGTGGTCGTTGCAGCCAGTCGGGCTCCAGGCCAGGGCGTCTTGCAGCTTTGCCAGGATGTCCGGTTCCACTGGTGTCGCCTGGAAGCGCCGGATGCTGCGGCGTTGGCGCAGGAGATTGAGCATCTGCTCGGGGCTGGGCAGCGGGCCAATCGGTGCGCAGTCAGCCGGCTTTTTATCATTGAGGGTGATGGCTCCGACCGGGCAGACTGCGAGGCAGTGCTGGCATTGGATGCAGTAGTCTTCGCCGCCCTCGGTCATCGCTGGCAGACCGTCTCGCATCTCGAAGATTTCCGTGGTGCAGACGCGAAGGCATTGCCCGCAGCGAGTGCATAGTTCGGCGTTTACTGATATCATAGTGGTTTCTCCTGGCTGGATGTACGAAGAAGCGCAGTTGGGCAAGGGCGCCGCAATCCCGCTGCGCCTGCTTACTCCAGCAGGACGATTCTCTCCAGCGGTTTGATTTCCGCCCGGATTATGGCATCCTCCCGCCGCATTCCGATTGCTTCGCCATAGAGGACGGTCGGCAGGCCGGGTTCACGGGCTTCATAAGCAAAGGGGACTGTTCTTTCCTTGTCAGCATTGACGATGACGATGCGTCGCCGTTCGTTCATGTTCCAGGAGCCGATATAGACTCGGTCCACGTCAGCGGCATGCAGTTCGAAATGTCCGTCCATGACCATAGGCAGGAGGTCTTTCAGTTCTGCTGGCAGCGCTTGCGCCGCTTGATGAAGCTCGGTGGAGTCTGGCAGGAAGAAACTGCCGTCAGCGTAGGTGTAGTAGATGATTCCCTTGACTTGGGCCAGCAGAGCCAGGTAAGTCATAGCCCGGAATTCCTGGGGGGTAGGCGGCCGCGTCCATCCGCCGTAGCCGCCGAAGCATTGCAGCACGGCCCAGACGGTCGTGTCCACCTTGAGCGCCTCCTGGCGTGCTTCCTGGAAGCGTCGGAAAACATCGTCAACGTCATGTTTTGGCATTGGGTAGGGGTCTGGGGCCAGCACGTCGGTTCCGCCGGCATAGCGTCCGTATTGCGCTGGGATGCAGATCACGGTATAGGCCAGACGGTTGGGATCAAGCTGCTTGAACCGGTCATAGCGCCGGAACATTTCCTCTGCCGTGATGCCCTGTGCCGCTGGTTCATCACCTGGGTTCCAGCCCATGACCGCCGGGTAGTCGCGATACTTGGTGATTACTTCCTCCGCGGAATAGCCGAATTCGGTGATGACGCGCAGGCGGGCGGCGGCGCAGGCGTCCAGAAAATCGCCGTAGCTATTGGTGTTCTTTTCGTCGCCTCTGATGCCCACGTGGATCGTGTTGTAGCCGGCGGCAGCGACTGCTTTTGCCATGTCAAGGCGCTGTGCTGGCGTGAATGGCCAGGAGACGTGGTAGAATCCCAGCGGGAAAAATGGCTTGCCGGCTTCGGTTAGGACGCCGTCGTCCCG
>Ga0123334_1000244_pt1 | contig 71422 bp, 63 predicted proteins | sample BiotimSIPDNA_FD_89706 | JGI IMG/M metagenome (GOLD analysis project Ga0123334, IMG submission 89706) | Anaerobic biogas reactor microbial communites from Washington, USA - Biogas_R1 time_0 SIP DNA | ecosystem: Engineered > Bioreactor > Anaerobic > Unclassified | place: Washington, USA...
AAAAATAAGCACTTGGCAGCCACAAGTTCGTGTCAAGTATCCTCCGAAAACGGCAACTCTAATACACCAACTATTGCTACAAGGCGAAAAGCACAAAGCCCGAAAGCGGCTTAAATCAAGCACTTTTTGACAAACAAAAAACCACCTGCTGACAAAATTCCTTTTATCAATAGATGGTATTTGATTTGGTTGCGGGGACAGGATTTGAACCTGTGACCTCCGGGTTATGAGCCCGACGAGCTACCGAACTGCTCTACCCCGCGTCATTTATTTACCGACGGAATGTAATTGTACGACAATCCTTTATGAATGTCAAGCGCGAAGCCTGAAGAATTTGTTATAAGCCTGCCGATGTCATTTTGATGTAGCCCTCGAGATTGTCGCTGTCGCTAGCACGCAGTTCCGAAAGCCCCAGCCGCTTCATCAGCGACAATAATATGATGACCCCCCCGAGCAGTATGTCGGCGCGCTCCGCCGGCATGCCGATCATTTTCCTGCGCTGTGCGAGCGTCGTGCCGGCCAGCTTGACCTTCAGCTTCTCGATCTCCTGCGCTTCCAGTATCATGCCCTGTATCTTTGCCGGGTCGTACTTGGGCATGTGCGCCTTGATTGCCGCGATCGTCGTGACCGTGCCGCCGACGCCTACAAACACCGTATCCCTGGCCATATCACCGATATCGGCGAGGTTTTCGTCGATCACGCAGGATATCCACTGCAGCATCGCCTCCATCGTAAGCTCGTCGGCAATGTCCCCGAGCGGATACATCTCGAGCGCTTTAACCGCGCCCATCGGCAAACTTTTTGTATACTCCACATTCTTGCTTGAGCCGACCGCAAGCTCTGTGCTTGCGCCGCCGATGTCTATGATGCCGTAGCGTCCGTTAAAGCCGGCGCCATAGAATGCCGCGCGCGCCTCGCGCTCCTTGGTAAGCACATCGACTTCGAGCGATGTGTGCTCTCTGACAAGCTCTAAAAATTCTTCGCGGTTTTCGGCGTTCCTGACAGCCTCGGTGGCAAAGCACCGTATATCGTCGATGCCCATCGCCTTTGCCTGCTGCCGGAACTTCTCGACCGCCTTTACGGTCCTGTGCATGGCTTCGGTGGTAAGGCTGCCGCCGAATTTGAACATGCCCTCATAAAGCCTCGTCGATTCCAATGCTTTTGCGAGCTGGTTGACGGACGTGCCGGATACTTCGGCTGCCAGCATCCTGACGGAATTGGAGCCTATATCTATGATAAACTTCTTACTGGCGTTACCCATACTTCCTACTTCCCCACACCAATAGAGCATTATATAAACAATTGATTCGGTTGTCAATCAGCGCTTTTCTTTCATACCCAATAGAAAAGCGGTACATAATCAGAATTATATACCATTTTAACGGTGGTGTCGACAATGCCGCACCCATCTGACAGGATATACCAAATTTCTCATACGACGGGCTTGGAGAACTCATCGATTCTGGCGGAAAGCGCGCGTAGAAAGCGCATCTGGTCCGCATCTTCGGCAAGGAGCTCAAAGCATTCCTTGACGCTTTGCGCGAATTCATGGTCAAGCGACAACAGCGACTTGTGACACAGCGGGCAATACGGCCTTCCGCGCGAATCCAGGCGCGCGTGCGCCACGCCGTTTATGACCTTGGGTCCGAGCGGGAACATCCTGCATGCAAGCGGCCGGAAATCACGGTCGCATTTACCGCCGCAATCCAGAATCCGGCATGTGCCGTAGCCGGGCAGCACAAAATCCCTGATATCGTAGCCGCAGCCCTCCAGCAGCTCCTCCTCGTACGGAAAGAGCAGCATGCCGCCCGAGGGCTTGCAGCAGGACTCGCCGCATAGCGCGCCGCAATCGCCCGCAAGCGGCGTCAGATCGCCTATGACGGAGTATGCGGCTATTAATATGTCCGTATTTGAATATTGATCCATAGGCGTTATCATAACACATTGCCGTGAAAATGGGAAATCACTGCGCCGGGGTGCTGCAGGGGTGTAAAAAAAAGGGTTCCGGCTCGTTGGGAACCCTTTCATCGGCAGGCTCTCAGACAGTCTGGTTGCATACGCCAAGCACGCACAGATAATGATTGGCTTCCCTGAGGACATGATCCGCGAGCAGCGGTATAATAATGGATCTGATGCTGCACCCCAATATGCCGTTTGTACCGGCTTCCTTGAAGTCCCGCAGCTTCATGGTCTCATTGATGCTCCCGGCCGTTATCTTTGATAGATCCGTTGTCTTTTTTTGAGCTTCCATGGCTTCGGCGGTAAGCACGTCAAATTCCTTGCCGAACATCCTCGCCTTGTCGATCAGCGCTTCCTCGGTCGGATCAAGCAATCCTGCTATGAATTTGGAGTGCTCCGCCATGATACGGTTCCAGAAGGCCTCCTGGCTGATCAAATTTTCCGTACTGACAGAGTCGTCGCCCCGCAGCAGCGCGGCGAGCATCGTCATAAAAAACTCCGCTTCCCTGAGTATATGGTCAAGCAGCAGAGGATAGTTCAGAGTAAATACTCTGCACGCAAGCACATCCGCAAGCAGCTTGCGCTTGAATTGGGCAAGGGACGACGTCAACTGATAAGCGCTTTTGTCGAGCATCTGAACCTGCTCGACGATTCCCGCGGGCAGCATGCCGCCGGAAGGCGCCAGGGAGGCTTCCCTTTGAGTCAGCGCCGTATTGATCGGGACGCTCGTATAAAACTGCGTCAATTGTTCGGCGCTTGCGGTGTATTGTGTTACGATCTGCCGCGAGGTAAGCGTCGCGACATTTACATTGCCGTTTGCAAGATCAACCGCCTGCGCAAGCAGCCGGTCGAATTCTCTGTTGAATGCGGCGGCCTGCGAAGCGAGCGCGCTGTCCCGGGGCGTAAAACCCAGTTGCAGAAACAGGGAGTGCTCCTTCATGATCCTGAGGAAAAATAAATTGAGTTCAAGTGATCTTGAAACAAATTCGTTTACAGACAGCAAAAAAATCAACTCCCGGTGTTTGATACTATCAGTATATGTGAACCGGGCAACATAGCTACTCCCGGGCTCCGCCCGGCTTCTCCCGATAAAAGAAAGGCCGCTCCGGTCGTTCGGAGCGGCGGGGAAAAGTCAGGGATCGGGGAAGGAGATAAAAGACTTATGCGTTCAGAACAATATCAACCGTCGTGCCCTCGTTTTCCTTGCTGCGCAGGTGAATCTTTCCGCCGTGCGCCGCTATGATGCTGCGCGCGATCGGCAGCCCGAGGCCGTAGCCGCCCGCCTGGCGGTTGCGGGATTTGTCGCCGCGGTAGAAGCGCTTGAATATGTGCGCCATGTCCTTTTTGGAGATGCCGACGCCGTCGTCGGAGATTGTGATAGCCACGGATTGGCCGTCCTTTTTAAGCCCGAGCCTGATCCGGCCGGTCGGCGGCGTGTAGTTGACCGCGTTTTCAATGAAGATCCTGACCGCCTGCTTGATGCGCGCGCGGTCGCCGCTTACTAAAACATCATCCTGTATATCCGCGGTCATCGTATGCTTGTTGTTGTCCAGAAGCAGGCTCGACTTAAAAACATCGCGCATCAGCTCCGACAGATTGAAGCTCTCCATATCGTAGCTGATCGTATTGTTGTCGCTGCGCACCAGGAACAGGAGATTGTCGACCAGGTATTTCATGTTGTCGGCTTCCTCGATGATGGCCTGCACCGACTCGTCGAACACGGCCTGGTCGTCCTTGGCCCAGCGCTTTAACATGTTGGCGTAGCCCGCGACGACGGAGATCGGCGTCCTGAGCTCGTGCGACACATCGGACACGAACATCTTCTGCTTCGCGTAACCGGCATAGACGCGGTCGAGCATGCCGTTGATGGTCATGACAAGCTCCTTGAGCTCGTATCTTGCGCTTTCGATGTCGATCCTGCGGCTCAAATTGCCCTCGTTGATCTGCGACACGAGGTTTGTGATGTCCTCGATCGGGCGCAGGAACTTTCTCGTCTTGAACGCGCCGTACATGACGATGATGACAAGTCCGATGACAAAGGCGGCGAGGAATGTGAATGCGATCGCGGCAAGCTCCAGTATGCGCCCGTACATACCGGATTCTCTCAGAAATGCGCCCATGTCGCTGACCGCCTCGATCGAATAGTAATGCAGCAGTTCATACCTGTATGCGTCGTCGTACCGGTAAGTGATGTGCTGCGTATATGTATAGAGCCTGGAAAGCTCCCTGAGGTTTGCAACAGCGCTGCTTGCCTGCGCATAGTCAAACGACTTGCTGTAGCTCATGTCAACCCCGGCGCTTGACAGCAGATGCACCCTGTCGATATAGGTCGACGGCGGCCGGTCCGCAAGGTACGGGCCGTACACCCATCCTTCATAGCCCATGTACAGCACCCTGTACCATTCGCCCGTCATTTCCAGCACATCCACGGGCTGGTTTTCGCTCAATGTTCCGATGACATCATAGCCTGTCGACGGCCCCGAGCGCACGTTCAGCTCACCCTGCGCATAGAAGGTCGCGATGATTTCCATATCCGGCACGGAGTCCGTCGGCCCGGGGATCCGGTCTTCCGGAGTCACGGCGGGCTCCGGCAGCGGCGTACTGTCGCTGTACGGCGCAGGCGTCTCGATATTCAGATACAGATCGTATCTCTCGACATAACCGGGCATTTTGCTCTGCAGCAGTTCGAAGAGCTGCTGTTCGCCCGCATCCTGCGGAAGCCCGGACAATATCTCCGTCAGCTCGTCCTTCACCCTGTCGCGCGACTCATCATATACAATAAAATAACATGTAATAAACAGCATGACGGCGGCAATCAATGCGATCAGGCCGTAGATGCCGGTATAGCCCCATATGATCTTGCCGCGAATTGTGATGGCGCCCGGTGTTTTCAAGCTTTGATTGTCAGCCATACGCGCCTCCTTATGCCTCTATGATATAGCCGACGCCGCGCACCGTCTTAATGAGTTCGACGCCGTAGCGCTGGTCGATCTTGGCGCGCAGGTACGATATGTACACGTCGACGACGTTCGTCTCGCCCATGTATGAAAAGCCCCACACGTCGTTTAAAATCTTGTCGCGGGACAGCGCCGCGCCGCGGTTTTCCATCATGTATAAAAGCAAATCGTATTCCCGGCCGGTCAGTTCAAGCTCGCGGCCGTCGTACAGCACCTTGTGCGCCTTGCCGTCGATCTTTAGCAGCCCTGCCGCGAGCTTCGGGTTGCGCTCGCTGCGGCGCGTCCGGGATACCGCGACGCGTATGCGCGCAAGCAGCTCCTCGATCGCAAACGGCTTCGTGACATAATCGTCGGCCCCCGAGTCGAGCCCCGTGACCTTGTCGGACACATCATCCTTGGCGGTCAGCATGATGACCGGCGTATGGTTTTCGGCATTTCTCATCCTGCGGCACACCTCGATTCCCGATAATTTTGGCAGCATCAGATCCAGCAGCACGACGTCGTAGCTTTGCGCCATCGCCTTTTCAAGCCCCTCGCGCCCGTCGGCGGCCGCGTCGGCCTCGTAACCCTCGTGCTGGAGCTCAAGCTGTAGAAAGCGCGATATCTTCTGGTCATCCTCGATAATCAGAACTTTTATTTTCCTGTCCATCTCCATCACCTAGACCTCGACGCTGTTGTAGCCGTCCTGCTCGGAGACTTCCTCGTCGGGATAGTTCTGCAGCACCTCGTCCTCCTGCATCGGCTCCGCCTCCACGAGCTCCGGCTCGGCATCCCTGGCCGCCCTCGGCTCCAGCGTAAGCTTGCTGCCGGAAAAGAGTATGATCAGAGCGATTACCGCGTAGATCGTAAATGTCTTGCCATAGGAGAGCGCGATCTCGGCCATGAACATGACGACGCCGATGATCCATAGCGCAAGGTCGAAGTATTTCCTTCCGTCCTTTTCAATGCGCACCCTGTAGCGGAACAGCCGCACGAACGCATCGATGCCGCGCTCGAATAGGCCGTCCTGCCCGTTTTTCTTGCGAAGCGCCAGTATGACGGCCTCGCCGATATTGCCGCGCGATTTTTTAAGCGCACGGTCCGCTTCCTCGAAGCTGACCCGGGCCTCTTTCATGACGCGCTGTATCTCCTGGTATCCGTAATTCATAATGCCACCTCCGGACTTGCTGTTATCATTATAGTACCAACGGCTTCAAAATAAAATTTGGGGAGGATTAGAAAACAATTAGATTCCGGCGTCGCGCCGCGCCGACCTCTTTTTATGCCCCGAATCCGTACTTTCAGCACCCGACCATTCCATTTTATGCTATAATGGATACATTATTTTTATATTATGATATAAGTGGACTATGATTAAAGCGTACGATATTCGAAAAGCATACCGCGGACACGAGATAGTAAGGGGCGTCAGCCTGACGCTCGGGCACGGGCAGGTGCTCGGAATACTCGGTCCGAACGGCGCCGGAAAAACGACGCTGTTGAAAATACTGTCGCTGATTTTAAAGCCCGATTCCGGGAGCCTTCAGATCGCCGGATGCGACGCGCAAAAGCACGCTTCCGAGATACTGCCGATGATCGGCTATGTCCCGCAGGAAACGGCGTTGTTCGAGGAGCTTTCGGTGCGCGACAATCTGATGTGCTGGTGCAGGCTCAAAAGCCGTGCGCTGCATGAAAAATGCCGGCAGGTGGCCCGCGAAACGCAGATCGACGGCTTCTACCGCAAAAAAGTGCGCACGCTGTCGGGCGGTATGAAGCGGCGCGTGAACCTGGCGGTCGCGCTTCTGAACGACCCTGCCATACTGATCATGGATGAGCCGCTGGTCGGCGTCGACATCCGGGCGCGGCGGCATATACTCGATCTGATCAAAAAGACGGCCGCGGGCGGCGCCGCGGTCATCATAACCAGCCACCACGGCGAGGAGATACTGCAAATCGCAGACTATGTGATGCTGCTGTCCGGCGGCGCGGCGGCTTTCTACGGTACAAAGGCCGAATTTGACGCGCTCGGCGCGCCGAGCGCTTCACCGGACAACAAAATACTGGATCTGTTATCGGCAAACGAAAGGGAGGAAAAGATATGAAAAGAAAAGCGATCATCGTACTGGCGGTGCTCATACTTGTGTCATCCGCATTGTCGGGCTGTGTGGCCAACCCGCGCCAGCAGCTGTTGGAGGGTATATCCGGCCTCATTCTGGGCCCGCTGAAGGAAGCGGTGAACTTCGACGGTTACCCCGAAGGCATATCGGGGGATATACAGGAGCTCATGCAGACACAGTCGCACGAAATGTCAGTCAAAGCCAAAGTCAAGGAGATGGACATGGGAGAGGCGATGCGGCTGCCGCTGGGCATCGAGCTTACCGGCGCGTATGTCGAGCTTGAGAGCGCCTATGATATGCAGTCGGGCGACATGGCCCTCGATTTGGGCGTGGGGCTCGGCGCGGGCGACATCGGCAGTGTCAAATTCCTGTTAAAAGAAGATGAATTCGCGCTGGACGCCGGCAAGCTGCTGCCCAGCATGTATGTCCTGGCGCTGGACACCGGGCTTGACTTCAAAAAGCCGATACCGTACCAGCAGCGCATCAGCGATCTGATCGGACAGAGCGGCAAGGAACCCAAGGAACTGGTCGGCGAGCTGCAGGTCATTATCGACGACTATGTCAAATTCATAACGGAAAACATCGATAAAAAATGGGTGTCGCTTGACAAGGACACGATCGATGTGTTCGGCAAATCGGAAAAATGCGATACAATCACGCTGTCCGTCGAGGGCGAGGATCTGCACAACCTGCTGGTGCTTGTGTTTGAAAAGGCGCAGGACGACGATGCCCTTGCATCGTTTGTGGTTGACAACTTCATGACCAAAATCGAGGACGCGGAGGATGAATACGGGGATGCCATCGACGATGTGCTCGACCAGCTCGACGACATGGATGACGACGAGATCGATGACATGGCGCTCGAGGTCACGGTATTTTTCGTAAAGAATGCGCCTGTCGCGCTTGAAATGGCTGCCGAGGGCTCGGAAAGCGACGTGGAGCTTTACTGGAAGTACATTTCCCGCGGTCTTGAGAAGGATTTGGAGCTGACAGCTTCGGTTGACGGGGAAGAAGCCGCGCAGGTCGTTTACCTGAACAAGCTCAACAAAGATGTATATGAGTTCGAATTTGAGATTTCCGCCGAAAATATGACCATGAGCGGCGAGGGCAAGCAGGTGCATAAAAAGGACTCGCTTACGGTCGAAATGGATTTTGATATGGATATGGATACCGGCGCCGACAAGCTCAGCTTTTCGGGAACCGAAGAGATCACCTGGGAGGCCGTCAAGGCCGGCAGCGAGTATGAGCTCGACGGCGCGCTCTCGATATCGGGCGGCGACGGGGTCGACAATCTATCGATGTCGTACACCATTTCCGGCGGCATTGAGTTTTCAAAGACGGTCGATGTCGGCATCGATGAATGGGACGACGACGCGATCCGGGTCGATTCATTCGAGGAGCTGTTCGAGCAGGTCATGACACAGGCGTTTTCCGTGTTCGGCGGATTTTCCGGATTCGAGGATTTTACATAAGTTGATTTAGAGCATCTCCTCTCCTGCCTCCATCGACCCTCACCCTCAATCCCTCTCCCGGCTGGTCGTGCGCCAAAGGCGCACTGCCCGCCCATGCGGCCAGCAATCGGGAGAGGGAATCTGTATGATACGGATTGGCGGATCATCGGCAGAAACCGGAGCGCTTTCTTGACATGAGGCATTCATCCATGCTCAGATTTTTCTGGCTCGATTTAAAGAGAATATTCTCGCGCAAGGCGACGCTGGCGCTGGCTGTGCTGGCCCCCGTTGTCACGCTGCTCGTTTTTTCGCTGCTGATCGCACCCGTTTTTTTCTCCGGGCGTCTGACCGAGGGCTTCAACGTGGCGCTGCTGAACCTGGATGACTCGGAAATCACCGATTACTTCATCAGCCATTTATCCGATTCGATGAGCGTGAAGGGCATCGTGCGCATCGTCGAGGTGTCCACCGAGGAGCAGGGCTTTGCGATGATCGATGAGGGCGAAGCCGCATGCTTCATGATCATACCGGCAGGCCTGAACGACAGCCTGTCCTACCGCGAGCCGGTGGTGTTCCGGAGCTGGTCCAGTCCGAAATACCCGCTCGAAAGCGAGCTGATCAACAATGCGGTCGAGAGCGGGCTCGTGCTGGTCAGCCGCACGCAGGCCGGGCTCGATGTGCTGTTCGATCATATGTACCTGGAGGCCGCCGACCGCAATACGGCATACGACTGGTACAACTCGCTTGTGGGCCTTGCGACAAAGAAGGTATTGATGCGCTCGGACATGCTCGACGACGAGGTCAGGATATCCCCGCTCGGCAAATTCCTGCCCGTCGAGTACTATACGGCGGCGATTTTTGCCATCTTCTTAACCCTCGGCGTGCTGCCCATGGCGGGTTACGGCGCATCGGATTTTTCCTCGCCGGTGCTGCACCGCGGCATGCTGGCCGGGCGGCCCGCAAATTCCTTTTTGCTGGCGCGCATGCTGTCCGGCGCGGTGTTTTTAACCGTGATAATGATACCGGCCGTTCTCGTCGGCATATTGGCGAACGGGCTGAACTCATTGTTTGCCGGCAATCCCGGCATGCTGTTTGTGATCGTGCCGTTCTGCGCGCTGATGTTCTCAGGCTTTGCGGTGCTGCTGTCGCTCCTGTTTAAGACCCCCGCTTCGGCGCTGCAGATGGGTTTTTGGCTGGCGCTTCTGATGATCATGGCGGGCGGCGTGCTGCTGCCCCCCGCGTACCTGCCCGGAGCGGTCGCAAGGATCGGCGCGTACTCGCCCGCGGGCGCGATCATGCGCATGATGGCCTCGGCGCTGTTTGACTATGATGCTGCGTCTGTGGCCTCCGAGGGCCTGAAGGTGCTCGCATTCGGCCTTGCCTGCGCCGGTTTATCGGCATTGATACTAAAAAGAAGGGCGGGGCGGTAGCATGATCTGGATCGCAAAGCTGTTCAAAGCGCGCCTTGCCCATATACTGCGCAGGCCGTACATATGGGCGTTCGTGCTGATCTCGGCGATGGCCGCGCTGTTCCCGGTATTCGGCGCGGCGCAAGGCTCCCGCGGCGTTCCGGTCGCGGTCGTGGACGAGGACGGCGGCGCGCAGGCCAGGCAACTTGCCGCGTATATATCGGAAGACAGCATCATGGACATCACCGAAACGGATCGCGATAGTGCGCTGTCCCTGCTGTCGCGCGGGCGGCTCGAGGGCGTGTTCGTCATAAAGCATGGATTTTCGGAGAAAATATTGGCCGGGGATTTTGACGATACCGTAATACTGTACACATCGCCCTCCAGCTCGGTCATCAAGACGCTCAGCGAGCTGTTGATGGGCAAGGCGATGGAGCTGTGGGCCATCGAGCTCAGCTACGATGAGATCATGAAATTCCGCGCGTCCGAAGGGCTCGAAACGGATGACGCGTACCGCGCGGCCCTGCGCGCGGAAATTGAGGGCGCAATACACGGCGAGCAGCTGCTGTCGCTCGAGCGGCACACGCCGGAGCCCGAAGCCGCCGAACCGGAATCGCCCGAGAGCAGGCTCGACCGGTCGCTTTTGTGGTACTGCGCGTTCATATTCTTCTTCATGCTGATCAGCTCCGACTGGGTGATCGAGGCCAGGGGCCTTGCGCTCGGCGACCGGATGCGGTCCCTGGGCATCGCCCCGTGGCAGGGCTACGCGGCGTCCAGCCTTGCGGTCATCGCGCTGTCGCTTTCGGGCGCGGCCGCGGCCGGGGCGGCGGCCTGCCTAAGGCTCGGACTGCCTGCCATGGCGCTCCTTATCAGGCTGCCCGCGCTTTTGCTGTACCTGACCGCATCGATGGGGCTGACACTGCTCATTGCGTCGCTCTTAAGCCACACGGTGCAATTGATGCTCGCCTGCCCGCTTGCCGCGCTTTTAAACGCAGTGCTCGGCGGCATGATCACGGAGCTGCCCGCCTGGGCCGGGACCTTGAAGAATATATCCGTGGTTCTGCCTGGCAGAATGCTTACCGATTACTTCATGTACGGACGGTTCACAGCGCTTTTGCTGGGCGCGGGTTTATGGATCGCGTTCGGGGTCGGGGTGAATCTTATAAGGCGTGGCAAGGTCAAGGGGGAGTAAATTTTACCCGCGACGACAGCCGACATTTCAAATACTGCAATAGATCATCAAATAACTGCAAAAACTATCTTAAAGCATCAAATACCAACAAGGTTCCGTATGCTTTAAGGAGGCTGCCCCCGCAATGAACGAAAATACCAAATACAAAATCGCGCTTTGGCAAACCCTGAGCGCCAACGCCAACGAGCTCGAGGCCCGCAACCCGCTGACGCTCGCCGTGCTTGCCTTTCTGTGCGCGGCGACGCTGATCTTCGGGCTCATACTGCAATCCTACATCATCATCTGTATCGCCCCGGCGCTTGCATTCATCGTGCTGAACACGGCGTCGGCCAACATGCGCAAAACGGCCGCATTGAAGGGATACCTGTGCCGCCTCGAAAAAGAGATCAACGAGGAAATGCAGTCGGAGGTATATCTCTGGAACTCAAAGGTCTCCGGCAGATTCATCGAAGGCTCGCTGCCGCGCGTGCTCGCCGCAGTGCTGTCGCTGGCCGTTTCGATCGCGATACTCGGGTATATCGTGGTCTACATGCTGTTTATCAACCGCGCGCAGGCCTTTGAAAGCCGCAGCGCGAACTTCGTATTTAAAATTGCATACACAGCGCTGATGACGGCGGTTGCCGCCGGGACGGTGATCGGCTTTCTGGACAACTTCGGTACCGCCTTCGAGGTGCAGAGGATGATGGACGGCGCGTCGCCCGCCGATGAAACATGGAAGCCGCCGTTTGATGACAACGCATAGCGGCCGGCCGTATTCATTTGAATGCCGATTTCCGTTATACATTTGCCCTGCCGGGACTTATAATATAGTAATATCTATACCGATTGATTCGTGATGCAGCGGGGCATGCCCCGCACAAGTGATCGCATCATGCCGAAGGAGCAAAAAATGTTCGTGCGCAGCGGCCCCGAATATGAAGCCTGGCGCGGCGCGGTTAAAACAATACTGCGCGAGCAGGCCGCAGATTGGTTCATGTATACCGCTGCGCCATGGCTGCTGGATCTGTACAGGGACAATATATTCAGGCACCAGTACACCATGCTGCGGCCGGTCGAGACGCTTGCGTGCACGGACAGTCTTTTTGCCGTTGCGTTTGAGGGCGGAGCATGGCTTGCGCGCGAAACACTGGATGCTGCCGCAAGGAGCCGCGGGTATTGGGAGATCTGCACGCTCAGGGAGATCTGCGGCGAGGTTTATGCATAGGGGGCGGTAAATGGAGGCTGCCCGGAACGAAAACCCCGGATAAGCTCTCGTTGCGGGCAGATATATGGGGAGATTTAAGATAAAGGCATTTCGCAGGTCGGGTTCTGCATGCTGTCGGGGTAAGCATGCTTTATCAGTTCAGCGCATTAAATAAATGATGCTGTGAATATTATACAGCAATTTTAATAATAAAGCTACATAAATTTGGTATTTACTCGAAATTAACAGATTTCCGGTTCACCGGCTGCTGTTGCTCCTCAGTTTGTTGATATGCTATCATTATCATAATAGTTATAGTATAAAATAAACCTTTTGAAAGGACTCTCCCCCATGCTCCAAATCCTGATGTTCCACACCACACTGACCGACGAGATCGCCCGAATCGAAAATCAGTACGGCGTGAAAATACACCTGTCCTCCCCGGACAACCTGCCCGGCTCCGAAATACTGAATCAAATCGAAGCCGTCGCGGGCTATCTGCCCGCAGACATCGGCGAAAAACTCCCGAACCTTAGATGGATGCACCTGTTCTCGGCAGGCGTCGAAAGATCGGTCGACTACGCCGCCGCACGCGGTCTGCTCCTTACCAACGGGCGCGGCGCATACGGCATCGTGATCGCGGAGCACTCGCTCGCGCTGATGCTGGCGCTGTCCCGCCGCCTCGACTTTGCCGTCTCCAACATGCCGTCGGGCAACTGGGACAGGAGCGCGGGCACGGGTGCGCGCGAAATCCGGGGTTCGACCGTCGGAATCGTCGGCCTCGGCGACATCGGGGGCAGGCTCGCATACCTGTGCCATGCGCTCGGTGCAACGGTGCTGGCCTACAAGCGCACCCCGGGCCAGGCTGCGCCGTACATCGAGCGGCTGTACACGGGCGACAAGGGTCTCGATGATATGCTGGCGGAATGCGACTATGTCGCGGTCTGCCTGCCCGGCACACCGAAAACGCGGCATCTCTTTGATGAAGCAAGATTAACAAAAATAAAGCCCGGCGCGATCCTCACAAACATCGGCCGCGGTACGATCATCGATACGGATGCGCTGGTCCGGCTGTTAAAGAGCGGGCATATCGCGGGCGCGGGGCTCGATGTGACCGACCCGGAGCCGCTGCCCGCAGGCCACGAGCTGTGGCGCCTGCCGAATGTGATCATCACGCCGCATGTGGCGGGGAGCTCGAACAACATACCCGGGCGCGTGATCGGCGTGTTCGAGGAAAATCTGGCGGCGTATCTGCGCGGCGTCGATCCGCCGAACCGGGTCAATTACATTGAAGGATATTAAAAGTTATCACCTGCAGTTTACAGGGCCGGAACAGCGATGCTTCCGGCCTTTTTATTTATAAAAACAATACATCGCGCCGTTGGTGCTATTGACAATAAACATAAACTTATATATAATTCGTTTATATTTTTAATAAACATAGTATGAGGCATATGATGATTGACCGGTTACTGGACATGTCCATCGAGGACATCAAAAACGGCTATTCCTACGACAACCGCAAGGACAGCTATGTCTGCAGCACCTGCGGCGCGGCTTTTGAAAACGGCGAGGTCTTTGAATCCGGCGGCCGTTATTTCGATGCGCGCAGGATGGCGGCCGCGCATGTCCGCGCCGCGCACGGCGATATGCTGGCCGGCCTGTCGGCCCTTGATAAAAAGGATACGGGCCTTACGGAGAATCAGCGCAATATGCTGGCCATGATCGCCGCGGGCATGTCCGACGCCGATATCGCCCGGGCCAACGGCGTTGCCGCGTCAACCGTGCGCCACCAGAAATTCGTATTGCGGGAGCGCGCGAAACAGTCCAAGCTCTATCTGGCGATCTATGAGCTCGCGGCGCAGGGCGCGGAGCTTAAAAAAGCCAGGCCTGCGGACAAGGATCAGTACATACCTGTCCACAGCGGCGCGAAGATGGTCGACGACCGCTACCGGATCACGGTTGCCGAAGAAGAAAAGATGCTGTCCAAGGTGTTTTATACATTGTCTCCGCTGAAGCTGAAAAACTTTCCGGCCAAGGAAAAGGGCAAGCTCGTCGTGCTGCGTCAGATCGCCGCACTGTTTGATCAGGGCCGGAAGTATACGGAAAAACAGGTCAATGAAATCCTGCTTGGCGTATACGCGGATTTTGCGACGATACGCAGGTATCTGATCGAGTACGGGTTCATGGACAGGACGACGGATTGCAGGGAGTACTGGCTCAAATGAAGGATGTAAGCAGATTTTTGGATAAAGAGGGCCGGATCAAGGCATGGCCCGCAAAACAGGCCGATAAAGTACTGGTGCTCGAACACCTGTCGGAGAAATTCGAGCACGGGCGCTTTTATACCGAAAAGGAAGTCAATGCGCTGATCGACCGGTGGCACACCTTCGGGGATTATTTCCTGCTGCGCCGCGGCATGGTGGATCTGCATCTGCTGTCGCGCGAAAGGAACGGATCAAGGTATTGGAGGGAGGAGAAATTCTCCAATGAGGATATGATCCGCATCATCATGGACAATTACGAAATCGGCAGTGTTATAAGCATAATGCAAATGGGCAACGGAATTGGTTCGGACGCATTCTACATTCTCAGCGATAAGGGTGAGTTCATATTCAAGGATATAGAGCACAACCATATGAACCATCCGGAGAATGAGGACATGATACTGAATCAATTACGGAGCGACGGCCTGCCTGTGCCGCAGATATGCAAAACCACGGGCGGCGGAACGCTTGTTTGTGATAACGGAAGGCAGTACCATATGCAGTCCTATGTTTACGGCAGCATATTTAAACCGAACACCGCTCCGGCCTGGCTCATTGCCGAGTCTGCCGAAATGTTGGGCAGAATTCAGAATTCGATGTCAAAGCTTCCCCCTCTTCCGGTGGGATTGAGCCAGAACTTTTTCAGCAGCCTTTCACCGGAGCAGGCAGTCATCAATCATACAGATACTCTGAAAACGGCGCGTGACAAGGGGGATGAGGATATAGCCGAGGCCATAGAGAATAAAATAAAGTTGATTCAGAAATACAGGGATTTAAAATTTGATTTCAGTGCAATGACCTGCGCAAACACGCACGGTGATTATTCAATCAATCAGATTATATGCGGCAGTCATGAAATACACGCAGTGATAGACTTCACATCTTCATGCATCCATCCTCTGTGTTGGGAGGTTCTCCGATCATATTCGCTCGCCGATGAAAAATGCGCCGATGGTACTGTTGATCCGGACGGTCTGAAGGCCTATATCGATCATTATTCAAAGCATGGGAGCCTGAATGCGTATGATATCAAAGTAATGCCGGAATTTTATATGTACCAGCATTTACTGAGCGATTACTTCTGCCAGTACTATCATTCCCGGTACAGAAACAAAGAACTGTTGCGAAAAAGTGCGATGTTCACCTATCAACAATGCAAAGCGTTGGATGCTGCTTTTGATCAGGGGCTATCCATCGTCTAGTTGTTACTGTATGCACAAACGGCCAAAGCTTTACCCGGTTTCCCAGAAAATCAATGATATCTCCACTTTATGTTTAATATACATATTTGTTGAAATTTCATGGCAATAACAATATAATTGTATATAAATGTATAAGATTACAGGTAGAGATAAGGCGGAAAACATATGAGACCTATAATGAAAGCATTTGCTATATTGATTGTGTTTCTTGCAGCGTTTTCCCTTGTATCAGCGCTTCAGGATTCCACAGCGCTTGCAGCGGGTGAAACGGGTACTACCGATGGGTTCACCTGGGAAATCGATTCCGGTGACTCTTTGATTATTACCGACTGCTCTATCACAACCGGGGCCATTACGATCCCCTCGACCCTGGATCTCTCCCCTTATGGACTATCCTCCGCCAAGCCGGTGATAGGTATTGCATGGAACATTTTTAACGGTACGAACATCACCGGAGTAACAATTCCCGACAGTGTGCAATGGATAGGACCATCCGCATTTGCCAACTGCCCTTTGCTTACCACCGCGACACTGGGCAGCGGGCTTTCATCGATCGCTTCAAGCTTATTTATGAACAGCCCGCTTACAAGCGTAAACATACCGAACAGCGTAACAACAATCGGTGACAGCGCATTTAAGGGCTGCGACCTGACATCGGTGACAATACCCGGCAGTGTAACCTCCATAGAGGCCAGCGCATTTGAAGACTGCACTTTACTGCAGACGCTGAACCTGGGTTCGGCCACAGCTCTTGAGTCGATAGGCATAAAAGCTTTTTACAACTGCGGCCTGTCGTCACTCACCATACCGGACAACGTAACCTCCATAGGACAGCTGGCGTTTGCCGATAATCTTTCCCTTTCGACGCTTTCCCTCGGCAGCGGGCTGAGATCCCTGAGCGGCGGCGCGTTTGCATATACCGGATTTCCGGCGACACTGCGCTGAATACCATAGATCTCCCCAACACCATAACACAGATCAGCGACTACGCTTTTCAAAACTGCAGCAGCCTTGTAAACATAACATGGCCGGCAAGCTTGCAGAGCATCGGTTATTGGGCCTTCAACGGCTCCGGGGTTGCCAACGGCAACTTCCCCGCCGGCCTTACTTATATCGGCCCGGGCGCCTTCACAAGTACCGGGCTGACAAGCGCCATTATTCCGCTAGGGGTTACGACCATCAATCCTAACACATTTACTGATTGCACCAGTCTTAGCACCGTATCTCTGCCAATCACCATGAATAATATATCGCAAGGCGCATTTTACGGATGCACAAACCTTGGGAGCATTGATATCCCTGACACAGTTACAAGCATCGGGAGCATGGCGTTTTACCAGTGCGGTTTTTCCTCGCTGGATCTCCCGGCCAACCTGACTTACATCGGAGACAGTGCATTCGAGGGCTCAGCCCTCGCAAGCGTGGACATTCCATCCGGGGTCACTTTCATTAGCTTCCGAGCTTTTGCCTACTGCCCGAACCTTGCTGCGCTGACGCTGCATTCCGGCCTTTTGGAAATAGGTACAGAGGCCTTCGCCGGCTGCCCATTGATCAGCCTTGTAATACCCGATACGGTTATAACGATCAACCCTGATGCATTCACTTATGGCGATTTTACAAGCATAACCCTGCCCGCGTCCGTTGCAATCATTGCCGATTACGCTTTTGCGCGTTGCGCCAACCTGACGGGGGTCACGGTGCTGAATCCTTCGGCGGCAATCGGCTTCACAGCATTTCATGATACCCCGATAATGAGCCATACGGGTGCGATCTATGGTTACAAAGACTCATCCGCACACGCCTATGCATCCACCAACGGCTACGAATTTGAATATCCCGAGCTCTCGGTATCAAGTGCGCAAATCTACGAAGGCGGACGCTTCACCGTTACACCGAATCACACCGGCGGCACATGGAGCTACCCCGGAGTGCTTCTATCAGGGGATACTTCATCGGGAACGGATGCTCAGTTTACCGCTCTCAGGTCAGGCACTGAGAGAATAACATATCTATATCATGATGTACCCGCTTACCTGGATATAACCATTCGCGGTACAACGCTGCCCAACACAGGCCAGGACTTCACACCGGTGATGGTTCTGCTTGCTGCGGCAGCCGTCACACTGTTTATAGCACGGATCTTTGCAAAGCGCAGGGTGCAAAATGAATAATTTGCCCATAACCCCTTCGCGATACGATAGGGATTAAGGGCAAGAATTGAATCTGTACGAATGTGAATTACTTTTTGCGGGTCCCAGGGCAGCAACTTTTTACAGCCCCGGGGCTCCTACTGTTTTATCCCCATATATTAAACGGTAATTATAAGATACGAAAATTGTGTTGACCCTCCGGCTGCCGGAGGCTTTATAATACCCATGTAAGCAAAAAGCGCGCGAAACTGCTTAACAAAAAGGAGCATGTATGTTCAGAATAGGCGACTTTGCAAGGATGTGCGATGTGTCGGTTAAAACATTGCACCACTACGACGAACTCGGTATTTTAGAGCCCGACAGGGTCGACGGATTCACCGGCTACCGCTACTACTCAGCTTCGCAGATGGGTCGGCTCAACCAGATACTGGCCTTCAAGGAGGCCGGTTTTTCGCTGTCGGAGATCGCCGAGGTATTCTCAAATAAGCCCCCGGCCGAAGCGCTCGTTTTGATGCTTGAAGAAAAGGCCGAGCAGCTCGAACAGGCGTTGAAGCTCGAACAGCAGCGCATCGGACGCCTGCGGACAAACATATTCCTGATCAAAAACGGAGGTATCCCGCTGATGAACGAAATTACAATCAAAAAAACACAGCCCATACTGGCCGCCTCATTGCGCGCGACCATCCACAGCATCGATGAATTGGGCCCGTTATGGGAAGAACTGAATGCCTACATTGACAGCCGGGGCGGCCGCAGAACCATACCGTGCATGATGCTGTACCACAGCGCATTTCATTTGGAGACCGGAGCCGACATCGAAGTGGTCGAGCCCATAACAAAAGCGTTTCCCGGCAATGATCGAATCAGTGTCTATGAACTGCCCGCAGAAGAGAAGATCGCCTGTATTGTACACAACGGGCCGTTTTCGACCATACCGTCCACCTATGCGGCCATCGAAAAATGGGTCGATGAGAATGGTTACAGCCTAAAGGGCCCGGTCCGCGAGATCTACCACAAGGGCGACTGGGCAACGGATGACCCGGATGAGTATGTTACGGAAATACAATACCCGCTGAAATGAACGAAAGCCCCTCCGGGGGTTTTTTATTATCCGGCAGGTGCAAAGGGATGAAATCCCGGCTCAAAGCCAATCCTTCTGCTGCAAAACAACTTCAAAACTCCATGACGCCCCACCGGCGCACCGAAGAGGACAATCCGGCCTCGCAGGCGCTGGCGGTAAAGTGCGGCTTTAAGCTGCTGAAAAAATGCAGGACATACTGCTTCCCGTTCGGCTGATATATATTAAGAGTGATCGACTCCGTTCATCATGTCAACGAACACGCTGACAATGGCCGGGTCGAACCTGGTTCCGGCCAGCCTTTTGATTTCATCCAGCGCTTTGGATTCGCTCATCGAGTTCTGGTACATATTGCTCGTCATAGCGTCATAGGCCTCGGCCACCGCTATGATCCTGGCAATCAGCGGTATCTCCCCGCCCTTCAGTCCTTTCGGGTAACCGGAACCGTCCCAGCACTCGTGGTGGTAATAGATGTCGTCCGCCAGGTCGAGCGTATCGTCGAACAGGTTCAGTATCCTGTATCCGACGATCGCGTGCCGCTGCATCTCTTTTTTCTCCTCTTCGGTCCTGCTGCCGTAACGTTCTAAAATGTCCGCGTTGAGCACGATCTTGCCGATGTCGTGCAGATATCCGGCCTGCTCAAGCTTCTTTACATCGTTTTCAGGCAGCTTCATGGCCTGTCCGATGCGCTTGCACATTGCGCCGACGACCTTCGAGTGCCTCTTTTCGTGCGGGCAGCGCTCGTGCAATGTGCGGATGATCGTTTCAATCATGCCGGAATGTATCATCTCGCGGTTTGCGATCTTATCCCGGTACATCGCGTGCTCGGCGATCAGAATGGTGCGCTCGATGATCTGGCTGGCCTCGGTCTTTGTCGCAAGGCCCATCGATATGCTGCAGCGTATCGCGTCGATCTGCTCATTGTACAGCTCGCTCTTGACGCGCTCGATGATCCTGGCGGCGTCGGCCGCCTCGGTATGGGGCAGCAGTATGATCATCTCGTCGCCGCCTACGCGCGCAATGATATCGCCCTTCCTGCTGACGGTTTTTAAAATCTCGGCCGATTTTTGTATCAGTGCGTCGCCTGCAGCATGCCCGAAGACATCGTTGGTCAGCTTCAGGCCGTTTACATCGCCGTATACGATCGAGATCGGAAGGTTTTCGTTTGTGTCGATCTGCTTCAGCGCCTCTTCAAAGTACGCCCTGTTGAACAGCCCGGTCAGCGCATCGTGATTGCTCAGGTACCGGATCTGCTCTTCGGCCTTTTTGCGCTCGGTATTGTCGGTAAATGTCACGACCGCGCCGATGATGCTGCCATCCTTGAACTGCGGATACGAATGATATTCGACGGCAATGCTTGTGTCGTCGGCCTTCCAGAACACCTCGTCGTCCGCATGCGAACTCTCTCCCTGCGCCAGCGCTCTGAGGATTCTGCACTCATCCTCGGGGAATTCGGAAAAATCCGACCGGCTGTGGTGTATCTGCTGGTGCATGCTTTTACCCAGCAGCTCGCCCTGGTGGCTGTACCCGAGCATCCTGACGCAGCTTGCGTTGCAGAATGTGCATTTGCCGTTTCTGTCGATCCCGTAAACCGCCTCGGCTGTCGAGTCCAGTATGATCTGCAGCTTTTCCTTGTTCTCCTCGAGCTCCGCCGTGCGCTCCCGCACGGTTTCCTCCAGGTTGTTGACAAGCACATAGATCGTATCGGCCATCTGATTGAAGGAATTTGATATTTTGCCGATCTCGTCGTTGCGCGATACGGTGATCCTGTGCATATTGCTCTTTTCAACGCCCTCCAGCATGTGTTCGATCGGGCTCAGGAGCCGTGCGACCTGGGCGGTCGCGTCATTCAGGCTTCGTATGGGCTTTGTGATGCTGTTGGGTATGACGATGGATAAAACGACGCCTGCGGCAATCAAAGCCGAAAATATGATCGAGCTTATGGCTGTGATCCTGTTCAGGATCGACGATATCTGGGAACGGTATTGCTCCATGCCCTGCGTTTCATGATAGATGTATTCCAGCGCGATGTTCTGTATCCTGGTCGTAACGATCCGGATCTCTTTTTCCCATATCGAAACATTCATGTCATAGGGCCAGCCCCTTGATTTGTTTTGCTCGATGGTTTGCGTATACCTCTCCAGATCGTCCAGAAGCCCGATGATTTCTTTGGCGCGCGTCTGATTGGAGCCGATCCGCGTGCCTCTCCATAAATTCCAGGCGGAGGTCCTGGCCTCGCCGATGATGCCGTAAGGATCCCGGTCGATGAAGGTTGCGTGGCCGGAAATGATATGATGCATCTGATCGTCATAGTTCTGCTTAAAATTGATGCTGAATTCCCCGGCCTGCGAGGCATTGGCCAGCAGCCTGCTGTATTCGGCATTGTAGTTGTATATGCTGCCAAAGAGCATCAGGAACAAAATGAAAATCGGCGCAATAATCAGAAGAAGCGATACCTGGATTTTCCGGTTCAGCTTCATGTTGTCCAGCAATGATTTCATTTTGCCAAGCAGCCGTCTGATCACAACAGTCCTCCGGCATTTCTCAAGCCAACGCGATAACCTCAATCCTGTGACGCCTGCAAACGGGCATGATAATTGCGGTTAAAAGTACCAAGGGCACTTGGGGAGCGCTCCAAACCATATAAAGCGCGGCAGTTGCCCCGAATTACATTCTATGATTCATAATATATACCCACATTGTCTGGCAGCTAAGCATGAAATTCTATAAATTTTAGGATTTATCCCATTATTACTTAAGTCTCAAATGTTTATGAAACCGGTATATCATGCCGCCGGAGCCGCTTTCCGCCATCCTTCAGCATCCTTTTGTATAGCGGGCGCAGGCTGCTGTAAATACTGTTGTAATACCTCTTATAGATGTGCCCGTATACGCCGGCAGCCCCGGTATTCGGATGAAACGGCTGCTGCGGCCTGACCATTTTGCCGACCGCCTCGCCGAAGCTGCCGAAACGCCCGATCGTGCAAAAGCCGACGATGGCCGCGCCCAGGCCCGAGGTCTCGTGCGTCTGTACGCGCGATACGGGCAGATTGAATATGTCGGCCATGATCTGCGCGATGTCGTCGCTTTGCGAGCCTCCGCCCGAAAGCCTGAGCTCTGTGATCGGCACGCCCGATTTTTTCCCGATCGCTTCCATGGCTTCGCGCAGCGAAAAGCCTATGCCCTCCACGATCGCACGGTATATGTGCGCGCGGGTGTGCACATCGGAAAAACCGACGATGGCGCCCCTGGCCTCGGGCGTCTTGATGCCGGAGCCCCAATAGGGCTGCAGCAGCAGGCCGTCGCACCCGGGCGGCACGATCGACAGATTTTCGTTCAAAAGATCCTCGGGTATGACGCCCATTTCGCGCGCCTTTTGCATCTCGTCGCGCGCGAACTCACGCTTGAACCAGCTGATCATCCAGAAGCCCCGGTAGATCTGTATCTCCGGGTTGTAGTAACCCGGCACGACGGCCGGGAACGGCGGAATGAACGAAAGCGTCTCAAAATAGCGCTTGCTGGTGATCTGCACGGTGGCCTGCGAGCCAAGCGATATCGCGGCCGCGGATTCATCCATGCAACCCGCGCCCAGCGTCTCGCAGCCCTTGTCCGAGCCCGCAGGTATGAACGGCAGACCTTCGGGCAAGCCGGTGAGTTCGGCGGCCTCGCGCGTAACTGTGCCGAGCACCGTCGCCGGCGGTATCAGCTCGACGAGCCTGTCGCGGTCTATCTGGAAGAAACGGCCCTTTAAACTCGAGGTGCTTTCACATTTGCCGCGCTTGTAGTCCAGCGGCACATGACCGATCTGATTGGCCCAGTTGTCCTTTAAAATACCGGTCATCCTGTAGTTTAAATATGCCGATATGAACACATACTTCTTTGTCTTTTCCCATATTTCGGGCTGGTTGACCTGCACCCAGTGTGCAGCGCAGGCCCGGTTCAAATCGGCCGCCGTCGTGTACATGCCGACCAGATGCAGCGCGGCGGTATGCAGCAGACCCATCGGCTGCGGCTTTGCGATCTTGCGCTGGTCCATCCAGAGTATGGTCGGGCGCACCGGCTTTAAGTCCTCGCCGAGGAATACGCACGAATCCCGCTGCGTGGTCAGCGCAACGGCTTCCACCTTTGAAAATACATCCGGCGCTTTGGCCTTGACATTGCGGCAGACCCTACACAGGCTGTCAAAAAACATTTCGGCGTGCTGCTCGGAAAATCCCGGATCGGGCGAAAAATACGGTTCGTAGACAAACTGGTCCATCGCCGCGATTTCGCCGCTGTCGTCGAAGATGATGGCACGCATGCTCTGAGAGCCGCAGTCAATGGACAAAATGTATTTTTTCATGACATCCTCCATGGCAATATTAAGCTGTAATTCAATGATCTGCAAGAATATATTATATCATCAAAGTATTTTCATGTACATGCCGCCCGTCGGCTCCGCAGCCGCTGGCAGCGCAGGATTTCAGCGCGAAACAGAAACATCATCGATGAAACTTGATGGTATTTACAGAGTTGGCTGAATGATTGCAAAATAAAATATCGGGCATTCGGCAAAATAATAACGTCGGAGCAATGCTCATGATAAAGTCGGCTTTTATGAAAAGCCAGTTCTGTGAATCCGGGAAATGAAAGCTGTCAAAATCAACCGCCCTGAACGTAAGGGCCGATGTATTTGGTTTTGCGGACTGGAACAAGGTTTTTGGAAATGGCGAAAAAGGCATGACAGGCATGCATGATAACTGCCTTTGTCCATAGGCCGGCTTTCACAAACTCCATACTTGAACCGGCCGGAGCCATTTTTGGCTCCGGCCAAACCTGAATCAAGGAGCAATGGCTTGTCATATCCTGCCGCAATGTGTACAATTACAAAAAATACGCCCGATCATTTGACTGAGCGCATCCGGTTGATGCAAGGAAGTACCCGTATGAAGAAAATGGCCGTTGTGTATCTGGCCGCCCTTATGCTGCTGTTGTCCGGCTGCCGGATCGACGATCAAATCATCATCGTTTCCGAAACCCCGCCGGCCGATGCTCCCGCGGCAACGGCGCAGCCGTCTGCGGCCGCCGAAAAGACGCCCGAGCCGCAGACATCGATCGACCCGAAGCTCTACGGCAACCTGTCCGATGCGCCCGGCAGGGAAAGGATCGCCGAAGCCGAGGGCTATGAGCTGTCGGCTGTGCTTACCTCCGACTCCCTGGAATACGAAGTGCCGCTCGACAGGGCTTTCGCCGTCGCGCTGAAGGAGGACGTCACAAAGGGCAACCGGTGGATGGTGTCGAGCGAGGACGGCAACTTCGAGCTTGCGCGCGAAACGCACATCGACGGCTACCGCGTGTTCATATTCAGGCCGCTGATCGCATCGGATACTTTCATATCCTTTGAGCTGGCGAGCGCCGAAGGCGTCAGCATCGAAATACTGACCTATCATGTGACGCTCGGTTAATTCTTTTCAAAACAGCAAAACAGTCTATTCGAAAAATCAGGCGGAAGTGTTGACCTCGAGTCTGGGGTCTATGACGATGCTGTGATAGCTTTGCCCGGCCCGGCCCGATATTCTGTTGTGCAGCATTTCGACGCAGTTGTCCCCGATCGCTTTATAATCGCTGAATATGGTGGTCAGCGGCACATGACAGGTCCGCCTGACCGGCGAGCCGTCGTAGCCCGCCACGGCAACCTCGCCGGGGATGTCCACACCGCAATCGCGCAGTGCGGCCATGGTCTCGATCGCCATCAGGTCGTTGGCGCAGAATATGCACCGCGGCAGCCGCCCCTCGGCATGCATCCGTACAATGTAGTCATATGTCAGATCAATCGAATCAATCGAGATCAATCCGATGCTCTCCCCGCCCAGTCCCGCCTCGGCAGCCGCGCGCCTTGCGCCGGTAAACCTCTCCCGGAAGGCCAATATGCTGTTTTCCTGTGTCAGATAGGAGATGCTTTCGTAGCCCTTTGACAGCAGGTATTTCATCATGGTGTATCCGCCGAGCTCGTCGTTGCTCCTGACAACATCGGCCCTCATGCTGCTGCTGCCGTATCCGTAAATCACAAAAGGAAGGCTTGACACGTCGATCTCGCGCTCGATATCGACGTTCATGGCGCAGGGCTGCATAATGATACCCTGTGCCCGTATGCTGGTCAGTATCTTGATGGCTTCAATCGTTTTGGAATTGTCCCTTTCAATATTGAACATCAGTATATGATATCCAAGGGACGCCGCATGCTCGTCGATCGAGCGCAGCACCGCCGCCAGAAAAGGATTCGAGCAGTTGAGCAGTATGACGCCTATGATGTTGGGCGAATAACCCCGAAGGGATCTGGCCATCGCATTGGGATGATAGCCCATTTCCTTGGCTGCCTGCGTTATGACGGCACGCGTCTCTTCGGATACGCCCGGCTTACCGTTCAGAGCCCGGGAAACCGTATTGACCGTTACACCGACTTTTTCGGCGATGTCGACCAGCCTTACGTACGTACTCATTGCAACACAATCTCCAAAGTTAAGGCCCGCTGTTAAAATGAAAAGTTACTATGGATTCCACATTATTATAATATATAATAATAGGGAAATAAAGGCTTAACACATTATGACAGCGCAAATAGATTCAATGAATGTACCAATAATAAAGTATAGACCAGACGGAAGGAAAAAATATGCCGGATCATAATCGCGAGTACTACAAAATGTCAGCCGAGAATGCGCTGAAAGAGCTGAACTCGTCCATCGGCGGACTCAAGCCCGGGGAAGCGCATCAACGGCTTGCGGAACACGGCGCAAACGAGTTTAAGACCAAGGGCAAAAAGAGCCTGACGGCAATTTTCCTTGACCAGTTCAAGAACATCATGATCTGGGTGCTGATCGCGGCCGCGGCGATATCGCTGGCATTGTCCGAGACGGCCGATGCCATCGTGATACTTGCCGTCGTGCTTTTAAACGCCGTGATGGGCGCAGTCCAGGAGAGCCGCGCCGAGGCGGCGCTGGAAGCGCTCAAAAAGATGGCCGCGCCGTACGCGCGCGTCGTGCGGGACGGTGTTACAGCCGATATACCGGCAAGGGAGCTTGTGCCGGGCGATATCGTGCTGCTCGAAGCGGGCATGAATGTTCCGGCCGACATGCGCCTGATCGATTCGGCGTCGCTGAAGATCATAGAGTCCGCGCTGACCGGCGAGTCGGCGCCGGTTGAAAAGGACACCGCGCCGATTTTTCCGGATGCGGCGCTCGGCGACCGCGTCAATATGGCCTATATGGGCTCGGATGTATCCTACGGCCGCGGCGCCGGCGTCGTCACATCGACCGGCGGAGCAACGGAGATGGGCAAAATAGCGGAAGGACTTGCCGCGCAGAAGGACGAGCAGACCCCGCTGCAGAAGAAAATGGAATCCCTGAGCAAGACATTGAGCATCATCGTGTTTGTCGTGGCGCTCGTGATATTCGCATCGGGACTGCTGACCGCAAAGCCGGTGTTCGAAATGTTCATGATCGCCGTGTCGCTTGCCGTGGCGGCCATCCCCGAGGGGCTTGCGACCGTCGTGACCATCGTGCTCGCAATGGGCATGAAGCGCATGGCGCAGGCCGGCGCGATCATAAGAAAGCTCCCGGCGGTCGAAACGCTCGGCTCGACCCAGGTCATATGCTCGGATAAAACCGGCACGCTGACGCAGAACAAAATGACCGTCGAGCGCGTATACTGCGACTTTCGCGAATATGAAGCCGACGGCGCGGACTCGCCGTCGCTATCCATGCTGGTGGACTGCATGGCGGTTTGCAACGATTCGAACCTGAACAGCCGGGCCCAGGCCATAGGCGACCCGACCGAAACTTCGCTGATGGTCTATGCTTTAAAATCCGGGCACTGGACCGAAGAGCAGCTGCGCCGCCGCGAACGCGCCGGCGAGGTGCCCTTTGATTCGGAGCGCAAGCTGATGAGCGTCATTACAGGAAAGGGCGGCGATTATACGGCCTATGTCAAGGGCGCTCCCGACATACTGATCGCGCGCTGCACGCACTGCCTTGTCAACGGCGACGTCATTGAGTTCGACGAAAGCGCCCGCAGCAGAGCGCTCCGGGCCAATTCGGACATGGCGGCAAAAGCGCTGCGTGTGCTGGCTTTTGCGTATAAACGCCTGTCCAGCCCCGATTCGCGCGATCCTTCGCGCATTGAGCACGGGCTGGTCTTCATCGGCCTGTGCGGCCAGATCGACCCGGCAAGGCCCGAAGCGCGCGACGCGGTCGCAAAGTGCCGCAGGGCGGGCATCGTGCCGGTCATGATCACGGGCGACCACAGGGACACGGCGGTGGCGATCGCGGCGCAGCTCGGCCTGCTCGACGACGGCAGGCGCGCCGTCACAGGCGCGGAGATTGAGAAAATGAGCGCCGAAGACCTCGACAACACGGTCGGCGATATCGGCGTCTATGCGCGCGTATCCCCCGAGCACAAGGTGCGCATCGTCGACTCGTGGCAGCGCCAGGGCTATGTCGTGGCGATGACGGGCGACGGCGTCAACGACGCCCCGGCCCTGAAGCGGGCCGACATAGGCGTCGGCATGGGCATCACCGGCACGGACGTCTCCAAGGGCGCCTCCGACATGGTGCTGACCGACGACAACTTCGCGACCATCGTCAAGGCCGTCGAGCAGGGGCGGATCATATACAACAACATCAAAAAAGCGGTCAAGTTCCTGATCTCCTCGAACATGGGCGAGGTTCTGGCGCTGCTTGCGGCCACATTGGCGGGCTTTAACCTGTTCACGCCGATACAGATATTATGGATCAATCTTGTCACCGACACCTTCCCGGCGCTCGCGCTGGGCGTTGAGCCGGCCGAAAGCGATGTGCTCAAAAAGCGCCCGCGCAACCCGAAGGAGCCGTTCTTCTCGGGCAGGCTCTGGAGGGAGATCGTGCTCAACGGCTTTGTCGAGGGCGCGCTGGCGTTCGGCGTGTTCCTGTATGCCTATTTCACCTACGGCCAGGCCGCGGCGACCACGATGGCATTCATGACGCTGGGGCTGTCGCAGCTTTTCAACGCGCTCGGGGTGCGCTTCGAACACGATTCGTTCTTCAGAGCGCCGTTTTCGAATCCATCGATGATATGGGCGTTCCTCGGCTCGGCGCTGCTGCAGGTAGTCGTCATACTGATACCGCCGCTGCGGGCGGTGTTCGGCTTTGTCACCCTGAATGCGGCTCAATGGGCCATCGCCGTCGGAGCCTCCGTATTCATGCTGCTGTTTATGGAACTGGAAAAGGTATTGGGCAAAAAAGATATAATAGACAAAGTAACGGAAGAATAAGAGGGTGATGAATATGGCGGATTGCGAAAACTGCCCGTCAAAGGGCAAATGCTCCGGCCAGCAGAAACAGGAATGCTCGGTCAAAAACAACCCGTTCAATGTGATACAAAGCGTCGTCGCCGTAATGAGCGGCAAGGGCGGCGTCGGGAAATCGACCGTGACATCGCTGCTCGCGCGCTCGCTGCGCGAAATGGGGCTTGTCGTCGGCGTGCTGGATGCCGATGTGACCGGCCCCTCGATCCCGCGGCTGCTGGGCGCGGTCGATGTGCGGCTCGGGCAGGGCGCCGCAGGCATTGAACCGGCGGTCAATGCGCAGGGCATCAAAATCATGTCCTTAAACTACATGCTGGAATCCGAGGATGCGCCGGTCATATGGCGCGGACCGATGATATCGGGCGTCATCACGCAGTTCTGGACCGATGTGTTCTGGGGCGAGCTCGATGTGCTGCTGGTCGACCTGCCGCCCGGCACGGGCGATGCGGCGCTGACCGTCATGCAGAGCCTGCCGCTTTCCGGGGCCGTCATGGTGTCGACGCCGCAGGATATGGTTGCGATGATCGTGGCAAAGGCGGTCCACATGGCCGAAAAAATGAATATCAGAGTGCTCGGCACGGTCGAAAACATGTCCTATGTCGAGTGCCCGGACTGCGGGAAAAAGATCGACCTGTTCGCCGGCAAAAAACAGGACGATTCTATGAGCAGGCTTGGGCTGCCGCTGCTTGCCGAGCTGCCGCTCGCGCCCGGGCTGGACCCGTCCGGCGAGATACCCGAAGGCATCCGTGAGCGGATGGGCAAAGCCGCCGCGCGTATACTGGACAGTGTGAAAAAATAAAGGGAGGATCCATTGATGGATATGAGATGGGATTTGACGCCGCTGTATGAATCATTTGATTCCAGGGAGTTCAAGGACGACTATACGAAGATCGACATGCTGCTTCAAAAGTGCGGCGATGCGATGGACGCGGCAAAGGAGTGCGACGCGCCGGCGCTGAAGAGCGCGCTTCTGGCGCAGCAGCAACTGATGGAACTGCTATACAGGGTCTATCCGTTCGTGAGCCTGAATATTTCGGTTGATGCGCGCAATCCCGAAGCGCTGACCTACCACGACCGGCTCAACGCAAAGATGGCCGCCGTGCAGACACTGACCGCGCGGTTCATGAAATGGGTCGGCACGGCCGGAGATCTTGCGGCCGTCATTGAGTCGGATGATTACCTGAAAGAGCACGCGTTCATCATACGGGAGGCCGCGTCGAAAGCGCGGTACATGCTCGATGCCAACGTCGAAGAGGCGCTGGCGCAGATGGCCGTCAACGCTTCGAGCGCATGGTCGATGCTGCGCGGGCAGATCGAAGCGACGCTGACGGGCGATGTCGTCATTAACGGTGAGAGCCAAACACTTCCGCTGCCGATGCTCCGGAACCTTGCGATGGATTCAGACGCGGCGGTCAGGAAGGCCGCCTACGAGGCCGAACTCGAATGCTATCAAAAGGTCGAGCTGCCGGTATCATACTGCCTGAATTCGATCAAGGGCGAGTCGCTGACCGTATGCGCGATGCGCGGCTATGAATCTCCGCTGGCGCAGATCGTCGAGAACTCGCGGTGCGATATGCAGACGCTGACCAGCATGCTGAACGCGATGGAGGAAGCGCTGCCGGCATTCTGGGATTATTTAAAGGCCAAGGCCAAGCTTTTGGGGCACAAGGGCGGATTGCCCTTCTACGACATGTTCGCGCCGGTGGCCGAAAGCGACATGCGCTACACCTATGAGGAGTCCCGGAAGTTCCTGGTCGACAACTTCCGCTCGTTCTCGGATGAACTGGCGGATTTTGTGGACAACGCATTCCAAAACCGCTGGATCGACGCCGAGCCCCGCGAGGGCAAGCGCGGCGGCGCTTTCTGCGCAAACCTGCACCCGATCAGACAGAGCCGCGTGCTTGCAAACTTCGACGGCAGTTTTAACAATGTGCTGACGCTGGCGCACGAGCTCGGGCACGCCTACCACGGGCATTGCCTGAATGATGTGTCGATACTGAATGCGGATTACCCGATGCCGCTTGCAGAAACCGCGTCGATCTTCAATGAGACATTGATCGCGGAGCTGGCCATCAAACAGGCCGGCGAGGACGAGAGATTCGCGCTCATTGAGCACCAGCTGCAGAACGCGACGCAGATCATCGTCGACATCTTCAGCCGCTATCTGTTTGAAACGCACGTATTCAATGTGCGCGCCGACCACGGGCTGTCGGTCGAGGAGCTGAAGGAGGCGATGCTGTCGGCACAGAAGAAGGCCTATGGCGACGGGCTTGACCACGACTGGCTGCATCCCTACATGTGGATCTGCAAGACACACTATTATTTCCCGGAAAATCATTTCTACAACTGGCCCTATGCGTTCGGGCTGCTGTTCGGCATGGGTGTATACGCGCGCTACGAGGAGCGGGGGAAGGCCTTTATCCCCGAGTACAAGGAATTGCTCGCTGCCACAGGCTCAGCTACCATTGCCGATGTCGCGGCCCGCGCCGGCATCGATGTCAGGGACATCGAATTCTGGAGAAAATCGCTCGGCACGATTAAAAAGAACATTGAGTTGTTCTGCGAGATGGCGGAAAAGAGGAGCAAATAGGCTGTCAATGCAGAAAGCCCCTGCGATTAGCGGGGGCTTTTTTATTGCCTGACCAGCCTGACTATAATTTCCCCTCAATCATTTCTCTCAGCCGCTTTGCCCGGTTCATTCCCTCTGCCAGATACTCGCGGGCTGTGTATGCGGCATGGTTACCATAATGCATGTCAATTTCCAATGTCAGGTCCGCGGAATAGCGAAGGCTCCGAAGATGAGCGGCCACCCGATCCCAGGGAACCGTTCCGTCAAAGGGCAGTATATGTTGATCATCGGTTCCGTCATTGTCATGCAGATGCAGCGCAGCAAGCCTGTCGCCGTATTTTTGAAGGAAGTCTATGTGCGGCGTGCGGCAATTCTCGTGCCCGCTGTCATAACAAAACTTCATGTGCTTTGATTGTATATGGCTATAAACAAATTCAAGATGCCGAGGATATCGGAGGTTTTCAAGCGCGATATCAATTCCAAAGCGCTCGGCCCGTTCCGTCAATCGCATCAATCGTTCAAGTCCGACAGTATTCGGTTCAGGGGGATTTTGCCCTTCCGTCAGGTGAATAACCGCAACAGGAATCCCAAATGTATCGCAATCCGCAATACAGGCAGAGAGCACCTCTTCCATGGCCTGTCCCCGCAGGGTGTCTGTCCAGAGCTCATTTGCATCGTAAAACGGCGTATGCATGTTGACGATATGGAGGTCCTCGGAACGGAATATCTCCGGCTGCGATTCTTTGGGACCGTCGATATCTTTATATTCATCGGACCACCAGAGCATGACTGACTGATACCCGGTTTCCCGGATAAGCCCGGCTCGCTCTTTCATGGGGATGCTGAATCCAAACCATGAGAAAATGCCAATATCCATCATTCGTACCCCCTTCGCAGGGAAGATGCCTATAAGTATATCATGGTATGCCATCCTCTCGATACACCGGACAGCACAATAAAATAATGGAAAGTATACTTGACATTTATTCGCCGATGCTGTATGATATCAATGTAAAGCTGGCTTTCCATTATTCGGACGAGGTGATGCAAGTGAAGAACAGACTTGAAGAGCTTAGAAAGGAGCGCGGTATTTTGCAGGAAGACTTGGCCGCTGCGCTCGAGGTTTCCCGACAAACCATCGGCTCGCTGGAAAACGGCCGCTATAACCCATCGATCATCCTTGCTTTTAAAATTGCAAGGTATTTCGGAATGACGATTGAAGAAATATTCATTTATGAGGAGGAAACAAAATGTTAAAAAAGACTCGCTTTTATATAGCAACCCTGGTCATCGGAATCCTGCTGTTAGCATCGAGCTTTGTGGTACACGCAATGACCGAGGGATTTAAGTCTCTTGAAGGAGTACTGCTCGGTGTCGGTGCGGGGCTCATCGGCATGAGCATTGCAAATCTGGTTATGAAGTACTATGAGCGTAAGCGGCCAAATTTTAAAAAGCAGAATGAAATTGAATTTAATGATGAGCGCAACGCTCAGATACGCTACAGGGCACAGGCGAAGGCCGGTAGCATACTGGTTTGGCTGCTGATCGCATTCATCTACCTGCTGATTTTATTGGATGTACCGCTGTGGGTTACATTGGTCGGCGTCGGGGTATTCTCTTCCTACTATATTCTGATGATGATATTTATGAACAAGTACCGGAAAGAAATGTAGATTTTCACTGACTTCAATAGTTATCCACTGACAGCCGGGATTTTGAGGTTATGTCTCTGAACCCCGGCTTTTGCTTTTTTACCTCACAGAAACCACAATCAAATACAACACCAGTGCGCACATGATGATCTGTGTAATCATATACATCAGCACGATTTTTGTCTCGCTCATACCGGATAACTCAAAGTGATGGTGCAGCGGCGCCATTTTAAAGACGCGCTTCTTTCTGGTCTTATAGGAATAAACCTGTATGATGTCCGACAGGCTCGATATCATCATTGTAAAGGCCATCAACGGCAGGAACAGCGCGGTGTTGGTGAGCAGCGCAATGATTCCGATGCTTGTCCCCAGGTACATCGAGCCGGTATCGCCCATGATGATTCTTGCCGGGTAAAGATTGAAGCGCAGAAACCCGATGCAAGCGCCGATGGATGCAAACAGGAATAGAGCAATCGCCTCAATATGCTGCGGCCCGACCGTGATAATGTTTGAAAAAACGCCAATAAACAGGATACATAGATAACCCGCAAAAATCACTATGCTGTTGGTAGTCAGCAGACCGTCCACACCATCGAGCAGATTCGAGCTGTTGGACATCGCAATCAGCACCAGCGCGACAAACGGCACATAGAACAAGCCAAGGTCAATGGTTTTGTTCACAAACGGAATATACAACCCGGTTCCGGTCAGCTTTGACAGCCAGACGGCGGTTACGACAGAAAACAAGACCTGCAATATGATCTTCTGCGCGGGAGTCAGGCCCAGCGAGCGCTTTTTAACGACCTTGACATAATCATCGAGAAATCCGATGAAGGAAAAAAGCAGACTGCATACAATCAGCAGCGGCAGCGCGCCGCTGTGCTCTGTAAAGAACTGCGGCAGCAATGCGAGTATGGATGCGGTCATAAAGATAACGCCGCCCATGGTCGGGATCCCCTGCTTGGCCAGGTGCGACTGCGGGCCGAGCTCATAGATCGTCTGTCCGTATTTCAATCTGCGCGCAACGGGCAGAAAAACAGCTCCTACAATGATGGCAACCAGAAAGGCTGAGAGGATTGTGATTATGTACATCGTGTATTTACACCTGCTTTTAACATACATTCCAGTATAAATCGGTTGGATATCCATGGCAATACTGCGTGCAAAAATATATAATGAAGATAAATATCGTATCGGAGAACCAAATGAAGAATCTTGATTATGGGGCTTTGGAGCAGGAAGTCATTCAGGCACTTAAAAACAGCAAGTCCATTGTATTGGCAACTTGCAGCGGCAACAGAGTCACCGCCCGACAAGTTTGTTTTGCTTCCAAGGATTTTACGATCTACTTTATTACATCCAAAGAATACGACAAATGCAAGCAGATTGAAAAAAACAACCATGTCGCGCTATGCCTGGATAACATTCAAATGGAAGGCACGGCAGCAATAAAGGGTCATCCCGGTCTTGAGGAAAATATAAGTGAAATGGCAATCTGCCTGAATAAATGCAGGCAGGAGATGGAGCCATTTATTAAGTATAAGAATGTTGTGTTGGTTGAAGTGGCCGTCCATCGTGCGGAGTTATGGAAAAACAACGGCAGAGAATATCTGGATATAGCCAAAGGTGAAGCCTATCGAATAGGCTAGCATGTACCGGGGTCGGGGCGGCAGACAGCTTCCATCCCTGTTTACCTTATGCGGTCATATTGCAATGATTGCATCAATCCGCAAACTCTTCCGAAAGATCCCCCTTGTTCCGGTAGAACTCCTCCCTGCGCCTTAAGATTCCCATGTCCACGAACCCGTCATGCATGAACCGCTCGACCATCGCCGCGGTCGGCATACCGGCCCTGCCGCCGATCGCCAGGCACTTGATCGCCGACGCCGCCGACGAGAACCTTGCGCTCTCCCAAACCGACATGCCCCGCAGGCGCGCATAGGCAAACGCGCCGTGGAACACGTCGCCCGCGCCGGTCGTATCGACCGGCTCGATCCGGTATGCAGGCAGCGCAAACGCGCCCTCGCCCGACACGCCGACGCAGCCTTTGCTCCCGAGCGTGATGATAACAGCCTCCGGGCCCTGCGCCAATAGCTGCCCGGCAGCCTCCAACGGGTCCGTCCCGTTGCCAAACATGCCGGTCATATAGTAATCGGACGCGATCAGCACATCGATGTACGCGAGCATTTCCGCAGAGCCCTCGAGCAGCCGGTCGCCGTCGTAGACCACCTTGCCGCCCGCTTCGCGCATCCACTTTGCCGCAAGCTTCGATGCGTCGTCGGGCTTGTCGATCAGCAGTATCTTCGCGCCTTTGATAAAAGCCTCGTCCAGATCGCCGGGCTGCGGCCTTCTGGTATTGCGGTTCGAAGCAAAGATCGTGCGGCTGCCCGTCGCGTCGTCGCAGATCACGATGCTCGTACCGGTAGGGCTCATGTTATCCACAATGATGTGCGAGGTGTCCACATTGTGCCGCTTCAGATCCGCAATGTTCGCACGGCCCTCCGGGTCCCCGCCGACCGGGCCGATCATCGCGCACGATTCCCCGAGCCGCGCGGCAGCCGCGACGGCTGAGGCCGTCTTGCCCCCGAACTGGAACGATTCGGCGATCATGCGCACGCTTTCGCCCGTCTGCGGAAACGCGGCGACCTTCGCGATATGGTCGCTGACCGGCGTTCCGACGCCTATGATGTTGATGTTTCCCATCCGGCACCTCAATGTCAAATATACTTATTCATTATATCGCCCTCCGTCATGCATGTAAACGGATACAATGTTCAGAAATGTCGAGCCCGCGGATACTCTGCGTGCTATAATCTATTTGTCCTCGAGGAAATCTTTTATACAAAGGTCAGACATGTTCCACGATCTTTACATGAAAACCGTTGTGGCGTATATCGAAAACCATATCGCCGAAAAGCTCCACGCCCGCGTGCTGTCGGATGTCGCAGGCTACGACGAAGACTATTTCAGGCGCGTTTTCAGAAATGCCATAGGCGTCCCCCCGGCCCGCTATGTCGAGCGCAGGCGGCTTTCGCACGCGGCGCTGCATTTGCGCAACAGTCTGCGCAGCGTGTCGAACATCGCGCTTGATTTCGGATTTGCATCGCATGATTCGTTCACGCGCGCATTCCGCAGGGAGGTAGGCTGCACGCCGAGCGAGTTCAGGGCTTCGGACAGGGTCGTAAAGGGCGTATTCATAACCCCCGGATGCATGGGGCCTGTGATTTTAAGCGAGGAGGATTCCACTATGACAGAAAACATGAAGGCCGACGGCAGCAATGTATTATACGGCGTACCGAAGGTGAGCTATTTCAACGATCCGGCGGAGCTGACGCCGCTGATATCATCGCTGCGCGCGTGCCTGACCTATTCCGGGCAGGCGATGCCGTATTCGAGGCTGCTGTCCGGCTCGGGAGCCGCATTCCGGCTGATCTGGAATGAAAATGAATGGGACGGCGGCAACGTCGACATATTGGTCATGCGCGACGATCCCTTTGAACCGGTCCGGCGCGCGTTCCGGACGGCCGGGCGGTCGTATGCCATGATCGGAAAGCAGGACGAGCCCGGCAACCGGGATGCAATGATCGATCTGATCAAAACCGAGATCGACGCGGGCCGCCCGGTCATCGCGTTCGGCATCATCGGCCCGCCCGAGGCCTGCGTGCTGACGGGCTACCGCGAAAACGGCGAGGTTCTGCTGGGGTGGAACTTCTTCCAGGACTTCCCGGAGTGGCAGGGCGGGCTTGCGTTTGAGCCGTGCGGCTACTTCATAAGGCGCGGCTGGTACGAACACAGCGAGACGCTCGGCGTCATGGCGGTCGGCGCGCAGGGGCAGGAACCCGATGAAAGAGCGTTTTTAAAGGATGTGCTAACGTTCGCGGCGGAGGTGATGCAGCCCGGAACAGTACGAAGGCGTGCGAGCGGAGGCGCGGCGTTCGACGCATGGAAGCGTGCGCTGCTCGACGAGGGCAACTTCCCGAATGGCGCGCAGCTGCCGCTGCTGATGGAGCGCTTGATGTGCCAGGGCGACGCGTTCACGATGATCTCCGAGGGGCGCGGCTATGCGGGCATGTTCCTGGCGGACGAGGCCGAGAAGTTCCCGGATCTGAAGTGCGAACTGCTTGATATCGCCTCCACTTTCAAAAAGGAGCACGAGACGGCCTGGGATATGAACTCCTATACCGGCGGCATGGGCATGGGCGAGAACAACGCACGGGAGCTTGCGGTGCGGAAGAACCGGGAGAGGATCGCGGATCTGATCGACCGCTGCAAAGCGCTCGATGCGCAGGCGATAGACAAGATCCTGGCGCTGCTCGGAAAGATATAGTGTCGGGAAAAGCCGCTGAAAAACCTTCAGCGGCTTTGTTGTCTTTTTCCGGTAATCCACAGCTCATACTGCCGCGCAGGGGTTCACCGCCCTGCATCCTGATCGTTTCTAATCCAAGGGGAACGGCCTGTCCGCAAATTAACCCGCTTTACTGAGCGCAAGCAGCACGATCCCGCCGACCGCGAATATACCGGCAAACACATAGCAGATGATCTGCAGCTTTTTATCCTGCAGGTTCCCGAACTTCATTTTTACGATCTTCCAGAGTTTCGGGGGCATCTTGTACGCAATCCAGATCACAGACGCCGAGTAGAGAAGGCATAAAATTCCGACAATCGCTTTCCAATCCATATGATTTACCTCCTATAAATTTCAATATGATTACATTGCCCGCAGGCCGTTGTGTATTTTCTTTATGCAGGCCGCCAGGAACAGCAGCGACAGCGCAAGCATAAGACCCGTGTATAAAAGGAAACTGCTCCAATCGATACTCGCCGTCAGCGCGCCTTCCAGCGCCTTGTACATCCAGTAGAAAGGCGACCACCACAGGAAGAACTGCCATTTGTCCGGTATGAACACCGCGCCGACAAAGGACAGCACAAGCGGCATGAATGTCGACTTCATCAGTCCTATCGCTCCGACCTGGTCCTTTGCGATGACGCCGATCAGGAACCCGAGCACAAGCCCCGATAAGAGCCCCGGCAGCCAAGCGATAAGCAGCATCGGCATGTTCGCTCCCGAATAACCCATGATCAGCACGACCGCGAAAACCTGAACAAGCGCAAGCAGCGAACCGAAAAGCAGCTTTCCGGTCACGAACTCCGGTATCGTAAGCGGCGACACATTCAGCGCGCTCATCGTGTTCGACTCCTTCTCATCGACCATCGACAGCCCGACCAGGAATCCCGGAGCCGACAGCACAAACAGCAGCAGGAACAGCGTGCCCTCCCTGCGCAGCGGAGATTCGCTGCGGCCCATGTCGTCAAGCGTTATATTGACCCTGTTTTCCGACCTGCCGAGATACTCGTCGAGCACCATCGCGGCCGCCGTTTCCACGCTCGCGCTTTCATTGCCCTGCAGTATGATACTGTAGCCGCCGCCGGACTCCACGACGCCGACCACCTCGTCGGTCGCCTCGACGCGTTCGTTGAGTTCCTCCATACTGCCTGCCAGTTCGACCTTACCGTAGCTGTCGAAGGCCTCGATGAGCGCGGGGTCCGCATCGGACATGAGCATGAAGCAGTATTGGGCCTGCACCGAACCTGGCAACGCAAGCATCAGAATCAACGCAAGTACCATCGGCATGATGATCAAAAATACCGTTATGGAGTCCCGGAATCCGCTCTTAACATCCCTGCGCATCACCTTAAAAATCCTGCCAATATTCATAACAGCACCTCCTTAGCTTGTCGCCCGGAGCGAACGGGAGTAGAGCAGCCGCGACATGATAAACAGTATAGTCCCCTCGCCGGCTATGACCGCAATATTCTTATAGAATCCCGCCGCGCCGAAGGCCGGTATCACTGCGCTCCTTGCGGCCTGGAGCATCGGATAGGTCGGCAGGAACTTGATCCATCCCGGCGTGAAAACCGGGAACGCGAATGAAAGCACCGGCATCATCAGAAGGAATACGAAGCTCAGCAGCAGGAACATGGCCTTTTGAAGGCTATTGAAAATCGCACCCATCAGGAGCCCGAGCGACGAGCTTAGGAACGATGAGACCGTCACCGTAAGCCAGAGCCTGTAAAAGTTCGCATCAAAACCGCGCACAGCCAGCGTTATCCCGAAAGCCGAGACATAGCCGAGCAGCAGCATGACCAGGACTTTGGACAAAAGGTGCTCTGTCAGCCCTCCCGGCGACACAAGGTAGGCCGTGTGCATGCGCTGGTCCTTTTCCATAAAAAGCATGACCGATATCAGGAAAAAGCCGATGAACGAAGACTCCATCACAATGAATATGGGCAGGAAATTATCCTGGTAACTTACCTTTTCCATACCGGGGTGCAGCGTCACGACATCGTAATCAATCGCGTACTCCTGCCCGGTCATCAGGTATTCCGTAAAAGCGGTGCCGAGCGAAAGCTTCAAAAGGTTCGCGGTCTCGGATTCCTCGCCGCCCTGCGAAACGATCGTGATATCGGGCGCCGTTTCCCCCTGTTGCACGATGAAACCGTAGCCGTTGACGTCCTTCTTCATGCTCTCGTAGACGGCTTCGGGGCTGTCCATCTCCATTACCTCGAATTCACTTTCCTCCCCGTTCTGCAATGCCTCGCGATAGAGCGGGTCGGTATACAGGTACAGATTGACCGGCGAATAGTCCTCGGGTATCAGGAATGTCAGGAACAGATAGAACAGCACCGCCGTCGCAATCGTGATGGCAAGGTAAAAGTTCCTGAAGCCGATTGTCCAATCCTTTTTGAAGTTAAGAAGCAGACGTTTTGCCATCTAGTCCAACCCCCTGCCCGTCAGTTCTATGAATATGTCCTCGAGTGTCGCTTCCATCGAGTGCATCGTCTCGACCTGCCCGGTCTGCATGAGCTCGGCAAGGCGCTTGCGGCCCGCTTCGTCGTTCATCGGCAGGTCCTCTGAGACGATTTCCTCGTCCTTTCTATATTCGACGCGCACGACCTTCTGCCCGTATTTGAGCTTTAAATTTCTCGGCGTGTCGACGACCACCAGCTTGCCGCGCTCGATGAACGCAACCCTGTCGCACAGCTCGTCGGCCACATGCATGTCGTGCGTCGTTAAAAAGATCGTGACGCCCTTGTCCTTTTCGGCCTGTATCACATTCTTCATGTTTTTGGCCGAATTCGGGTTAAGCCCGGAGAGCGGCTCATCGAGTATCCATATCTCGGGCCGGTTCAGCATTGAGCGCGCAAAAATCAGCCGCTGCTTCATGCCCTTGGAGTACTCGCCGACGCGCATGTTCATTGCATCGCCCAGATCAACGAGGGTCAGCAGCTCCTTCGGGTCGCGGGTCGGCACATCGAACAGCCCCGCATAGTATTCGAGGTTCTCAAGGCCTGTCAGCCTGTTGTATGCGTTCGCGATCTCGAAAGATACGCCGATACGGTTGAAGAATTTGCTCTTCTGCCCGCGGACGTCCTCGCCGCCGATGCTGGCCTTTCCCTGCTGCATCGGCAGCAGCCCGGTCAGTATCTTCTGGGTCGTGGACTTTCCGGCGCCGTTCGGGCCCAAAAAGCCGAATGTCTCGCCCTTCGGCACCTCGAACGATACGCCGTCCACGGCGTAGACCTTCCCCCCGTCGTATGAGTAACATAATGAATCAACTTTTATCATGGCATCCTCCTACTTATAAAACAACTTTTTGAAATAATCCAGATAACCGTTCATCAACTCATAAACTTCTTCCATATCAATATTGCCTTCCATCGTTTTGCGCTTCACTATTTCTTCTGCAGTGATGGACAGCACCGTCATGGACTTTTCAATGTCGAGCCCTTCCTTGAATCTTGTGTAGTCGACTCCCTTGAGCGTGTTCTGTTCGATATCCTTGAGCCGCTCCTGCTGCACTCCGGCGGCCAATTGCTTCATTTCCGCGTTGGACTCGGAGAAGTTCGTGCGCATCACAAATTCATACAGATACGGGTACTCCCTGAATATCTCCATTTTCAGCCTGCCGATCTGCTTCAGGCGCTCGAACAGGTCTGATTCAGAAAAATCAATGCGTTCATACAGGTATTCCACCAGCAGGTCGATGCAGCGCACGACCATATATTCATAGAGATCCGCTTTGGATTTAAAATAATGAAACAGCAACCCCTTTGATATGCCCGCATTCTTTACAATATTGTTTGTCGAGGCAAGATCGTATCCTCTGGCCGCGAACTCTTGCATCGCTGCTTTCTCTATCGCCTGTATCTTTCGGCCGTCGGCCTGTTCAAAATCAACTTTCAAACCGCATCACCCCATTTATTGACCACTCCGGTCAATATCATCATAACGCAACCGACCAGAGTGGTCAATGCCCTGGCCAGGTTTACTATAGTATTTGACTGCTCCAATATGATAAAATCTATAGACAGGCAATCTGAGAACACGGGTTTGAAGCCATATAAACATGAAAGGAATTCCATGCACTACACATTTCAATCAAGCTGCTGTAAGCAAGGCAACAGGGCCTATATGAATATACCGGACAATCTCTGGGAAAGCAGCACAAAGCGGGGCCGGATTTGTCATCAGCTATATAGAAATCTGCTCCTGATCGCATTCCATATGGAATCCCTATTAAATTGATTGCAATTTTTCGCATAAATTGGTATTCTATAGATGAGAGCGATATATATACATATTAGTATATATTGTAAGTATAGTTAATGTTTCACATGAAACATCGCGGGCTATGCGCCCGGTGCGTATACGGTCGGCTGTATTGGAAAAAATGAGATTCAGGAGGAAATGTTGATGAAAGAGTTTTTGATTACGGGCATGAGCTGCGGGCATTGCGCCGCGCATGTAAAGGAAGCGCTCTTGGGCGTCGACGGCGTTACCGCCGCAGAAGTCGACCTCGATGACGCGACAGCCGTGGTGTCCGGCGATTTTGACGACGACGAGGTCATCGCGGCGGTCGAGGAAGCCGGGTATCAGGCGGAATTGATATAGTTCGGCGTGAACCCGGAGGTTCCCGCCGAGATATCTTAAAAAACAGTCAGGACTCGCTTTGCTCGTGCTCCTGACTATTTTTCGCTTTGACAGCACTCTAAATATGCCATAGAAACGGCTCCCGGCAAGTAATTGCCGGGAGCCATGCTGCATTAAGTGCGATCGACCTTGGCCCCCTCTGGAGAGGGGGCTGTCGGTTCAGGTCGATTGGGGGAGAAGTTATAACTACTGCGTTTTCTTCGAGCTCCGGGCAGGTTTTCGCTTTATCGTGCACAAAACAGAGTTGGGCATGACCCCCGCGATGTGAATTCGCGGTGGTCGTTTTAACGCATATGCTTTACGCGGCCGGGAAACAATGAAAACAAGGAGGACATGTGTATGAAGGAATTTATGATATCGGGACTGAGCTGCGGGCAGTGCGTCGTGAACGTAAAAAAGTCGCTGTACAATGTCACGGGCGTGACGGATGTGCAGATTGACCTTAAATCGCAGCGGGCAAGGGTATCCGGTAATTTTGATGAAAAAGCGGCGATGGCCGCGATCAAAGAGGCCGGGTACGGGCCGATACTCTTCTGATCCGGCATGTATCTGCGGATTCCCGCCAAAGTGTCAAAAAATCTTTGGGATTCACGCCATCGGCGATTATGCTCCCAATGAGTTTATCGCAATAAAATTAATATATTAAGTTTGGAATGTCCCCGCGAAGTGAAATCGCAGGGGTCCATCATAGTTATTAGCCACCCCGTCCGGCTTCGCCGTCCACTCCTCCGACGAGGGGAACCTCTGCATATAAGCTACTGAGCTGAGAACTTAAATTCATAATAATCAAAGGTATGAAAAATGATGGACGAAAGTACTAAAATATCATGTTCGAATTAGAAATGCATAAACTGTAAGATAAGCAATAGCTAGAGGGCTGGTCAATAGAGATTCCCATCCTGTAGAGGGGTGGCAAGTGGAGCCTTGGCGACGCTTGACGGGGTGGTTGAGTTAACGGGGTGGACGATGAAGCCGGACGGAGTGGTTAACTATAGACCAAAATGTTTTCTCAGCATATCAACAACGCTGTCGAACTTGAACAGAACATCATCTGCTTTATATGTATCACCGTTAAACCGAGTCCTATTAAGTAGGCATCGCGCTCGGCATCGTACTCTGCTTTATCTTCATGGGAGCTGCCGTCAACTTCTATTACAACATTGCGATTGATACAAAAGAAATCCACAATAAAGTTACCGATGATTTTCTGGCGATCAAAATCATAATCTTTAAATCTATTACTCTTTAGCTCATTCCATAGCAGAACTTCGGGAAGGTTGCAGGCCTTTCGCAGTTCCTTTGCCCTGTCCTTTAGTTTGTGGTATAGGGCAAGGAGTGATAGGTCAAAGAGTTTCGGCTAACTTTCTTTGGGGAAAGAGGCTGCTTTCGTGCCATTGTGTTTGCCCTTCCATTCATAACTCTGATATATGTCATTATATCAATAAATACCTTTGCGAAATATGTTATATATGGGAAATGTATGATATTATTATATAATTGCTATAAGGATGTGAATTGTGAAAAATAATAAGTCATTACATCATATTAATAAAGTTGTTAATTCACACGTGCAGATTACCCAAGGGCTATTAAAGGATTTGCACACAAAACAAATGATGGTCACCAAGTATATTACCTGGATTTAATAACTAATGAGATTAAAGAAGAAAAAATTAAAAAATTAGGTACTATTGAAGGCTATTATCCTAGTATTATAGAAGATGAGTTAAATCGAGTTGTTGAAAATCCATTTGGTAATATTGCCAATAAAATTAAGGAATTTTCAAAAAAAGGCCAGAAGATATTACAATTAATCTAGACGAGCAGAATTCCATAATAAAATTTATTCATTACTGTGCTGTTAGAAGCAAGACATTATTAAACGAGGTTACCGATAAAAGTGTTTATGCCCAAGATTTATTTGGTGGTCTAAAACATTATAATTTATTTGGACTTGAAATATTAAACCCTGCGTTCAACCAATTTAGACATAGATTTGTAAATTTTCTTATTAATGAGTCTCAAATCGGGTTAGTAATTCCTAAAAACTGCTTTTATTGGGTATTGACTGAAGATGAAGAGTTTATTGTTTTACCATTTACACCAAAACTAGCTTTCACCTTACATCATAAAGTAAACTCACGAAAATATATAAGTGAAGGTAATTTACTGTATATTCTAGTTAATGATGCCGCAAAAGTAAAAGAACTAAATAAATTTGCTCTGAGGGCTGAAAAAGCAATAGATAATGAATTTATAGTATCAGCAAGTTGTGAAGAACTTTTGGTAATGCAAGAAGAGAACATCACTTATATATCCCGTGCAATCGAAGATGCTCGGACCAATTTCTAAGGTGATGCTGAGCGTCTGGATTCAAAGAATATGGATGATGTGGTGAAAATGATAACGGATATCCGCAGAACTAAAGGTACGTGAAAACTAACGATACTTTATTTATGCATAAATAGTAAGTCAAGTATTTGCTCGAGAGCTGATTGATAGAGATTCCCATCCTGCGGAGGGGTAGCAAGCGGAGCCTTGGCGACGCTTGACGGGGTGGTTGAGATAAAGGGTGGCACGGTTTACGCCGTACGAGGTGGTAAAATCCTTAGTACTTATTCTCACTTCTCAAATCCACCTTATACTCCGCAAACTTTTACCATCCCTTATAAACACATACCTGCTGACATCTTTAAGTTTTTTATCGATATGAATGAAAGTGCCTCGTCCACTCATATCTTCTTTGTTGTCAGGGCCTTTGCACTCTGACTCGCGTAAAGCGCAGCGCTTTGAGCATCCAATCCGGCAGCGCCTTGCCCGGCTCCATTTTCTTCAGGTTTTTATACCAGCCGATTTTTTTCAGTATCGGCAGCCTGTGTGTCTCGACGAACCCGATCAGCGTGCCGTCCGGATCCTCGGTATAGGTAAAGTGCCCCGAATCTCCGCCCATGTCGTGTGTCCCTGCGCCCTGTTCATAGCTCCCCGGATCGCTGTCGACCGTGAACGGGTACCCCTCCCGGTCGCAGAGTTCCTTTAGGCTTTTCATACCCTGCACGCCAAAGCAAATATGGATGTAGCCGAGGTCCCCCCAGTACCTGCCGCGGTAGATTTTATTCGGCTTTGCATGGATGGCCGATACAAGTTCGATGCGGCTCTCGCCCATCAGCCTGGAAAAAGGCCCGCGCCTGGGCTGACTGTGCGCAAGCAGTACGCGGCGGAATTCGCGGTCCCCGCCCGGCAGCGCACGAAAGTCGTCGAATTGGCCGGTCTCGTCGTAGACGGCCTGGTCGTAGCCGAGCACCTTGCTGTAAAATCGCATCGACTTTTCGATGTCCGAAACGCCGATCACCGCGCCGTACACGCCGCCGTTTGCGGCCTCGGTCTCCTGAAACACGCCCTTTGTCTGCACCATCTGCAGCAGGTTGCCGTACGGGTCGCGGAAATAGAAGCACTCGACGCCGGCCTTGTCGCGGAACACGGGGCCGAGTATCTCCGCCCCTTTTGCCATCAGACTGCTGTGGGCCGCATAGATGTTTTCGGTTCTGATTTTGAGTATATAGATGCCGAGATCCCCGAGCTTGACCTCGAATCCCGCCTTGATCGGCGGCCTTGACATGTACTGCCAGATCTCGATGCCTCCGCCTCCCTGCAGGTTCACCGCAAGCACCGCGCGCCGCTGCTGCGGCTCGCCGCCGGTGTAGCGCAGCATCAGCTCCGCGGTTCCGGGGTTGTCGGATATTCTGACATCAAAGCCCAGGGCATCATTGTACCAGTTGAATGCGGCGCAGACGTCCCGGACGCCTATGCCGGCCTGCTGTATGCCGCTGATAAAGTGCATGTTCACCACCGCCTGTTCATTTAACCGCGGATCCTGCTGATATCCGGGGGGAGTATTCCGGGGCAGAAGCCGGGGATATCCTTGTGTTTCAAACTTCGATCGATCGCTTCCCCGCATTGATAACCATGTAATGCATTAACGAAACCGCTTCGTACGCCTTCGGCACGGTTTCATCTGGCGGGGATGGGAAACTCTTGTTATTAGCTTTCGCGCCAAAGCCATAATTATTTATGCAGCGCGGAGTGTTTCAGAGGATACGAGTCACTCCTCCGGGTGCATGGCCATATGATTCATACAAATTAACCTTTTGATACTCAATTTTATTTAAGTCTATCACCGCACCAGACGACTGCCAACGATATCCAGTTCATTTATAACAAAACACAACAACATAAAGCGAATAATGCAACATCCGCCATGCCGACGTAAAAAGTATGTTATGATTGCATAGTAATCAGAAGTATGGATTATGGTTACTCAGTGTATCGGGTTGAAAGGGTTTGAGCATCCGGGCCGCCCATGACGTCAACCCATCATTCCTGATATTCCTATTATTGTTTTTCTATTCCTGAACGCTCTGATTTCAGCCTTCCGCAAAAGTTCCCGAAAATGTACGAAATTCGACAAAAATACTTATCGTTTTGGTGCCCGTAATCCCCGTACGCGCTTTGACTATATATCAAAATAATGCTATATTTATGTAGAAAGATATGGTAATATGGCGAAATAGAAATAGAAAAAGTTGGGGTTTTTAGTCAAATCAATGTTTAACGTTAATTTCTGGCTCTGCTGCCTCTTAATTTCCAATTCCATCGTATCGGTGATCCTGGCCGTCTATGCTTTCAGCCTAAAGCAATCCAAGGGCTCTTTGACGCTAGGACTTGTAGCCCTGGCAACCGCCGTATACTCCTTCGGATACGGTCTTGAGCTTGCGTCAACGGAGTTGGCGCAAATGCTGACATTCAATCTGATACAATACCTGGCGATACCGTTCTTTGCGCCGCTTTGGCTGATTTTCTCATTGCAGATCGCATACAGGGGCAAGCCCCTGAGCCGCTATTATGCGCTTTTGTTTGTTATTCCCGCTGCAGCGCTCGCGCTCCGCTATACCAGCAGCCTGCATCATCTGTATTATATAGACCCCCATCTGTTTTACAACGGTTCATTTGCTACGCTGGCGTTCGGAAAGGGCCCTTTCTATCACATCCATGTCGCATACATCCTCGCCTGCATACTCTCGGCTTTGTACCTGAATATCGTAAAAATCTGGCATTCCGCGGGTTTCCAGCGCAGTCAGTTCCTTTTTATCGTACCGGCCCAGCTCACGGCGATCCTCCCGGTCGCAGCCTCGGTGTTCGATTTAACGCCCTGGAATATGGACCTGACGCCGTTCGCGCTGCCGATATCCATTGCGCTGCTGCTGACCGCCATATTAAGGTACAGGTTCCTGAACCCGGCAATACTGGTGCGGTCCAAGGTTTTCGAGTGGTCGAATACCGGTATGATGGTGCTGGACACCGATTTAAACCTGATGGACATCAACCCGGCCGCTATCCGGTATTGCCCCGGCTACAGCCCGAAGTACCTCGGACTCAATATCAGACACACGCTGGACAGGGACGGGAGCCTGGCCGCCATCATCGACTCGGGCGGGGAAATCACAACGGACATGATCCATAACGGCGAAGTGCTGTATTTTAAAACAATGGCCTGCAAGCTCTATGACAGGGGCGACGCGCATATCGGCTACATGATTTCGATGATCGACCTGACCCATCATATGAATATTATGAAGAAGCTTGAGGAAGCCGCGTCGACCGACGCCCTGACCGAGGTCATGACGCGCCGCACATTCGACGAGAGCTCCGAAGGCAAGATAGAGCATACCTTGAGGCAGAAGTCCCCGGTATCCTTCCTGATACTCGATATCGACAATTTCAAGAGCGTCAACGACACTTGCGGCCACCCGGCCGGGGACGAGCTGTTAAAGGGCCTTGCGGGCATATGCAGGCAAAATATACGCGAATCCGATCTGCTCGGCAGAATGGGCGGGGATGAATTCGTTGTTTTGTTCCCGGACACCGGCCTTGAAAATGCAAAGCTGATCGGTGAGAGGATCCGGCAGAAGGCCTCCGCTTTCACGCGCGAGTTTGAAGATCAAATGCTGAGCATGACGGTAAGCGTCGGCGTCGCGGGCGTCGACAGCAATGAAAATGTGACGCTGCAGACGCTGTACAAATATGCCGACGAAGCGCTCTATTGCGCCAAAAACGGCGGGCGGAACAGAGTCGAGTGCCGGTATGTGCCGGACAGCCAGGATCCTACGGCCTGCTGATCACAAACCGCACGCCGCCGTCGAAATTCTCGGCATATGCACTGTATCCGTACATCTGCGCGGTGGCCGCAACGATCGAGAGCCCGAGTCCGAATTTGCCGTCCCTGCTCTTTTCATAGGGCTTGAATATGCTTTGGAGATACCCTTCCTCGATCGTCTTGCCGTCATTTGCGATCTCGAGCCTGTCTTGCCGCAATGTTACCGTTATGACGCTCTTTGCATACCGTACCGCATTGTCCATGATGTTTTCTACGGCGATGCGCCAGGATTCCCTGTCGCCGTCGAACTGTGCGGCGCCGATATCGCCGTCAATCCTAACTTTTGAAGTATCGCCGTAATCGCCGAGCAAATCCAGAAGCAGCTCCTGCATGTCCGTTCCGCCTGCGGGCGCGCCCTTCATATCCATGTAACCGAGCCGGGTCATGCCCAACAGCTTCGAGACCCTTTCCGAAAGCCTTTTTGTCTGCTTCAATATGGTGGCCGCCGCTTTTTTGGGCTCGCACATATCATCCTCAATCGCGGCCGCGTACGACTCGATGATGCCGATCGGGTTCTTCAGGTCATGCCCGATTCCCTGCATGATCTTCTGCTTTTCGAGCTCGTTTTCGATGATCTTGGTCCTCATGCGTTCGATGCTCTCGCCCAAGTCCCCGATCTCATCGCCCCTGCTGATACGCATGCTTGTCCTGTAGTGGTCCTCCCCCATCCTCCGTATGCCGCTTATGATGTTTTTTATGCTCTGCAGCAGTATGCGCACCCACAGGAACAGCAGCAGCGTTCCGGAGGCAAGCGCAACCAGCAGAGCGCCGAGCATGCGGGTGGCGGTTTCCCGGACCATCCGGTTTTTCAGCTTGGTATCGGTCAGCACAATGATGATATCGTCGTGCTGCACGCCGAAAAAGCCCCTGTAGTTCAGCACGACATAATAAATCAGCTTTTCATTGATGAAGTTTGCGTACCGCTGCGCGCTCTGCTGCTGCGCGGCGGCTTTGTTGACCAGCAGTTCCGCCGATCGGATGTCGATGAAATCATGCAGGTTATCCGATCTGACATATGAATTATCGGCCGTCGAATACCGGATATATGCGGTGTTCTCGCCGGGCTCGTAGCTGTCGTCGAACCTTTCGGTCATGCGCAGCGCCTTGCCCTCGGCTTCCAGCCCGGAATAGAGCCTGTCCAGGTACACATCGTCAAGGCCGTTCACAATCATCATGCCCGCAAGCGCGCCTGTAAGCAGGAAAGCGGCGGCATAGATGATGATGATCTGCGCCGAAAGCTTGATCCGTCTTTTCATTTGAGCCTGTATCCGTAGCCGTACATCGTTTCGATATCGAATTCCGGCAGCTTCTTGCGGACCCGCTTGACCAGGTCATCCACAACCCGGTCGGATCCGTAGTAATCGGCGCCCCAGACATGCTCCAGAAGCTGGCCGCGCGTAAATGCGACGCCCCTGTTTTCAAACAGGTACAGCGCGATGTCCATTTCCTTTGCGGTCAGGTCCACTTCCTGCCCGTCTTTCAGGATCTGGCGTTTCTTCAGGTTGACCGAGTAACCGGCGTAGCTGGCATTGTCGGAGCCCGATGCGCCGTAAACGCGCCGGATGACATTGTCGACCCGGAGCACGACCTCCCTCGGCGAAAAGGGCTTGGGTATGTAATCGTCGCTGCCCATTTCGAGCCCCATGATGCGGTCGATCTGCTGGGAGCGCGCCGACATGAAGATCACCGGGACCGAGGATTCGGCCCGCAGCGCTTTGAGTATATCGTATCCGCTGACATCATCGGCAAGCATAATATCCAAAAGCCACAGATGCGCCTGCTCATGTACGCTTGCAAGCGCCTGCCGACCGTCGGAAAATGCTTTGACGGCATATCCGGCCCTCTCCAGATACTCCTTCAATAGCTCGAGCAGATCGCTTTCATCATCGACAATATAGATATTATACATTGCTATCTCCACCGGATCATAAATTCAATAGTATTATACCATTATTAATTCACCTTAAAAAAAGCAGTTGAAACAAGTTTTTTCATATTTTTACACAATCCTGCCGTCATTACAATTCATTTATGAATCATAATGAAGCCGTAATTAAGACGGACGGTGCTATGCCATGATCAAAAAAGTATTCACTGCAATGTTTTCCATCCTCATTATACTGAGCTTGCTTGTTCCGGTCGCTTTTGCCGTTGACGCGGTCGGCAACAGCTACGCTGATGTCGAGACTGTCAGTGATCAGGACCAGAAGCAGCAGGAAAAAGACCAGAAAAAAGAGGACAAGCAGAAGGAAAAAAACCAGAAAAAAGCTGAAAAGGAAGCTGAAAAGCAGGCCAGGCAGCAAGCGCATGATCAGAAAAAGCAGGAGATCGAACAGCGCAAGCTGGAGCGCAATGAAATCAAAGCGGCCTCCAAACAGGCTCTGCGCGAGCAGCAGCAGCTGATGCGGCAATACAAGAACGAGATCAAAGCCATGGTAAAGCTGTACGCGGGCATGAGCGAAGAGGAAAAGGCGGCGTATCTGCCCGATATACAGGCGCTGCGCAGTGAAATGCATGCGGCGCATGCATATACGATGGAAGTGCGTGCCGCCATCAAGGGCCACCCCGTCAGCATATTCGACAATGTTCAGGCAGACGGACAGCCCGATGCTGCATCCTTGCTCGAGCTGCTGAGAATGCTGACCGAACAGTTCCCGGCGACGGATCCGACTCCCGGCCCCGACATAACGCCCGAACCGGCTCCGGAAACAACCCCCGAAGTAACTCCGGAACCTGCGCAAGGTTAAGATTTGTTAAGTTCCAACTTTGCTTATACTGAACCAGGTGTAGGTAAAGTTGAAAGCCCCAACGTATTTACCCTGCCTTAACCGGCAGGGTATGTTTCCTATCAAAGAGAGAGGGTTGCACCAATGTTTACCTGGCGCACCGAAAGAGAGAAGGCACCGGCCGGCAAGGGAGCCTTGACATTCCTGACCGTTGTTCCGATAATGTTTATGACAACGGTTGCCGAGTTCTTCCGCAAATCGCTGAAGGGCCTGGTCAGGGCGGCATTGCGCAATACCGGCACGGACTCATAAAATAACGGAGAAACCGAATTGAAGAGGCTTTCATTTATCATATTATCGATTGCGCTGCTGGCCGGCTGCCGGCCGGTCGCCGATCTTCAGGATGAGATGATCACGACATTCGAGGTACAGGTGGCCACGATCGCTCCGGAATTGGAAGACCCGCACGAGCCGGGCGGGCGGCAGGCGCCGCAGCAGCCGCTGGAGCAGCGGCTCTCCGCGCTGTCCTTCGTATTGATTTCCGGCAACTACGCGCGCAACTCCATACAGGATGACACGCAATACACGGAAGTGTTCATGCCGGACAAAGACAATTTCCTGCGCATAGCCTCAAGCGATATGGAAGAGGAAGTCTTTGCCTACAACTATATATCCGATGATTTTACATACCTGTATTACTTCGACGGGGAACTGCTGGCCAAGACCGTATACAATATCTCAACCGGCGAGGTGAAACAGGATGACGGCGGCTTTGCCAAGTACATACTGATCGACGCCGAGGAGCTGAAAACCTATTGCCTTGAAATACTCAGCAGCGCCGGAATCTTGCCGGAAGAGCTCTAAGACCGGGGGGGAGATCCTGAAACCGCATCCGTGCGCCTTTATGGAACCGCCGGGGCCCATCGATAACACTTGAGCTATCCCGTCTTCAATGTTAAAATGACCATGAATAACAGATTGCGGGTAATATCAATGTCAACCAACCAAAGAGGAAAATTCATAGTACTCGAGGGCATCGACGGCAGCGGTAAAACAAGCCAGCTGAATGTGCTGAACAAAAGACTGCGCGAAGCGGGCCGGGGCACCTATGCCACATTCGAGCCCACCGACAGCCCTGTAGGATCACTGATCCACCAGATCATGACGGGCAGGATCCAGGCGGACAACGCCGTGGTTGCCGCGCTCTTCGCCGCGGACAGGCTCGATCATCTGACAAACGGCGTCAACGGCATCATCGGCAAGATCGAGCAGGGGCTGCATGTGCTTTGCTGCAGATATTACTTTTCATCCTACGCCTATCAGGGGCTGAAAACGCCGGTCGAGTGGATCATGCAGGCCAATTCGATTGCAAAGGGCATGTTAAAGCCCGATATGACAATATTTATTGACATCTCCCCCGAAACAGCCATATCCAGAATCCAGAAGGACGGCGACCACATCGAAATCTATGAAAAGCTCGAAACACAGAGAAAAGTCCGCCAGGGCTACCTGGACGCTTTCAGACTGTTCGGCTCGGATGAGAATATCTGCATCATTGACGGCAACAGAGGCTTTGACGAAGTCTCGGATTTGATCTATTCCAAAGTCAGTGAAATCTTATAACATGAAGCTGTAAAAAGCCGTCCGATATCGGACGGTTATTTTCATATATCAATTTTTTGTCTTCTTTATACCCGCAAAAGGAAACCCCGACCAAAAGTATAATACTACAGTGAACGGCAAAAATGAGGGGTGGCAATGGTCACGGCCGGGTACGCAGTCTGCCGGAAAAGCGCTCACGCAAACCCTTACGGAAAATCATATCGGCGGATACTTGTCATAACAAATTTCAAAGGAGTTTACTATGAAACAGAGATGGACCGAACAACAAATATGGGATTGGTACAACAGCCGTCCGTGGATTACCGGGTGCAACTTTATACCGCACAATATCATAAACTCGGTGGAGCTGTGGCAGGAGTTCGAGCACGAGGAGGTCATGAAGGGCGTCAAGCGCGATATCGAGCTTGCGGCCGACCTGGGCCTGAACAGCTTCAGAATGGGTCTGCCCCCGATGTTCGTCTGGGAGCACCAGCACGACGGACTGATGCAGCGGTACGAGGACTTCCTGACCCTTCTTGATAAATACAACATCACGCTGATGCCGCTGTTCTCCGGCGACTGTCTGCTGCCGAAGGGTGTCAAGCGCCCCGAGCCCTATTTCGGAAAGCAGCCCGAACCTGTGAAAGGACATTTCGGGGGATCCGCCATTACGCCGTTTGACGGCACCGAGCAGGTCGGATACCACCCGGTGGCCGACGAGCCCGACAAGTGGGGAAAATTCGATGAATATGTGATGGACTTTGTAGAGCGCTACAAAAACGACGACCGCATCATCATGTGGAATATATTCAATGAAGCCGGCAACTCGCACCGCGGCATGATGAGCTATCCGTTCATCAAGCATCTGTTCGAGCTGCTGCGCGAGGCCGACGTCAAACAGCCGCTGACGGCGGACGTCTATGGCTCGGACAAGGAGCTGCGCTATGAATACCAGACCGACTTATCCTATCTGGCGCCCATCGAAGAAGCCGTGACGGAGCTGTCGGACATCGTATCCTTCCACTATTACGGAGACTACATCCATACCAGGCAGTTCATCCGAACGCTGCGCAAATTCAACAGGCCGATCATCAACGACGAGTGGCTGCACAGGCCGTACCGGAGCATCATACAGACGCACCTGCCGCTGTTTAAAAAAGAGAATGTCGGCAGCTATTTCTTCGGCTTTGTCAACGGCAAGACACAGCACGACCAGGTTTGGGACATGATGCGCGGTTTTAAGGAAGTCGACACAAGCCTGTGGATGCACGATATCTTCCATGCCGACGGAACGCCCTACGACCCCGAGGAAATCGAAGTGTTAAAACAGGTCAATTTCTCAAAGTAACAGAGAGAATAGCATATGCAAAGATCCGGGCGGCCGAAAGATCGGCCGCCTTTTGTTTTCGGCAGAGAGACAGCGGACAACCGCAGATATTAAGCGCCTGAAATGTACTTTTCGGGCGCCGGCAGTGTCGGTTCGATCCGCCCGGTATTGTATAAAAATATTCAACTGGTATGATATTTACATCAAAGCCCGGGGCCCCCGGGCTACGGGTTTGCATCAAAGCGGATTATGTCTTATAATAGTTTTCCGTTGCGATATGGTAATCATTTCATATATAGTGAGGATATTTATGCTTGAAATCAAAGGGTTATCCAAAAAATACGACAAGGTCATGGCGGTCAACGACGCCAGCCTGACCGCGCCCTCCGGTGAGATCTCGATTCTGCTGGGCCCGAACGGCGCGGGCAAGAGCACGCTGATGAAGTGCATCATAGGCGTGCTCAACTATGAAGGCTCGATTGCCGTCTGCGGCTATGCAAACAAGAGCCGCGAGGCAAGGAGCAGGCTTTCCTATGTACCGGAATCGCCGGCGCTCTACGATCTGCTGTCCCCGTGGGAGCACCTGGAGTTCATCGCGCGCGCGTACAGCCTGCAGGACTGGCAGGACAGGGCCGAGGAGCTGCTGTCGCGGTTTGAGCTGTCGGAACACCGCGACAAAGCGGGAAAAGAGCTGTCCAAAGGCATGAAGCAAAAGCTCAGCATATGCTGCGCATTGCTGACCGGACCCCGGGTCATATTGTTCGACGAGCCCATGATGGGCCTTGACCCGGCTGCGATCAGAGAGCTCAAGACAGTATTCAAAGAGCTTCGAATCAACGGCGCGACGGTATTCATATCAACGCACATCATCGACAGCATCGAGGATATCTGGGATACGGCGCACATCATGCACCGCGGCAGGATCGAGCGCACAATCAAGCGTGACAACGGCAATACCGCCTCCCTTGAAGACCTGTTTTTCCAGGTCACGGGCACCGAAGGAAGAGGGAATGCATAATGGCAGCGCTGTCCTATCTGTTGCGCCGCAACATACTGAATTACATCAAGTCGCTTAAGAAAATGCCGGGCCTGCTTGCCATGTATATCGTTTTCCTGCTGCTGATCGTCATGATGCTGGTGTTCGGCTCGAACGATGAGTTCAGCGGGAATCAATGGCTGACCGACGACATGCGCACGGTCATATTCGCGGCCCTGCCGCTGCTTGCGCTGTATTTTACCGTCAGCAACGGCCTGAAGAAGGGGAGCACGTTCTTCCGCATGGCCGATGTGAACTTTGTGTTTTCCTCGCCGATCGACCGCAGGCCGATACTGATCTACGGCTTTGTGCGCCAGCTCGGCATCAGCCTGCTGATCGTTGCGTGGCTGTTCTTCCAGATCGCCAATTTACAGCAGCTTTTCGCGATACCGTTTGACCGGCTGTGGATCTTCTTTGTAACCGTACTGATTGCGGTGCTCTATATGCCCGTCTGCTCGATGGCCATACACGCGGCGGTATTGAAGCGCCCGGGCCTGAAGGCATGGCTCAACAGGCTGCTGCTTGGCTTTTTCGCAGTTCTCGGCGGCGCATTCGTCGTGCTGCTTGTGAAGAGCGGCGATCCGGTCGCTTCGGCGCACAGCATTGTCGGCAGCCCGGTGTTTCACTACCTGCCGGTGATCGGCTGGCTCAAAGCCATGCTCGAAGCGTCGGTCACGGGCTTTTCAACCTACGGCATCGTATCGTTCGGGCTGCTTGTTGCCGGCCTTGCGGGGGTCGTATGGTATCTGCTGAGCGCTGACATCGACTATTTTGAAGAAGTGCTGACCGAGACCGAGCGGCGCGAGCAGATGATCGCTGACAAGCGGGCCGGAAAGACCAATTTCAACCAGAACACGAAGGTTCGGAAAGCCAGATCCTACTACAGGGGCAGCGGGCCTTCGGCGATATTCTTCCGCCAGCTTCTTGAGTACCGCAAATCGGGTATCTTCCTTCTGGACAAGGGCAGTATACTGCTTGCCGTCATCGGGCTCGGTATGGCATACTTTTTAAGAGACAACCCGATGCGCATGGAATACATGCTGTACGCTAGCATCTATCTGCTCTTCATACTCTCGATGGCGGGGCGCTGGAGCAGCGAAATGAACCACCATGTCATGTACCTGATGCCCGGATTGCCTCTTGCCAAACTGTGGTATGCGACGCTTGCAAACCACATCAAGCACCTGTTCGACGGGCTGCTGCTGTTTGTCATCGCAGGCGCGGTGTTCGGCACGCCAATCGTGCACAGCCTGCTGCTTGCCGGGTGTTATGCAGGCTTCGGCGCGCTGTATGTGTACAGCGATGTGTTCTTCATGCGGATCTTCGGCACCAGCCACGAAAATTTCGCGGCCGCGATGCTCAAGCTGCTGTCGATCAGCATACTGGCAGGGCCCGCGCTTGTTATCGTCATATGGGGCGCGATCATCGCGCAGGGCTCGCTTACGATCATAGGGCTTTCCTACGTTGCGGTCATCGCATATGCGGTATTGGCGAGCTTTCTGGTCATGCTGCTTGGGACAAAGCTGTTCAAAGTGGAAAGCAGGTAATCAATATGCCGGAAAAGACGGCCTTACGGGCCGTCTTTTTTTTGCGCCCAGATGCCGGGAATCCTGCACTGCGCTTTCCTTCCGGGCGCTTAATTCTCAAACCGGATGCCGCACATGCTGCACGATTTGTCCATGCTTCCGATATTCCTGTTGCCGCAGTTCGGGCATTCATACTTCTCGCCGCCAACGGAAAGCTTTTCATTTTTAATGCCATTATAAAAGCGGTTGAGTTTCCTGTCCTGCCGCAGCTCAACGGCAAGGAAGACCGCAAAGGCCAATCCCAGCAGGCCGCCCGCAATCCCCGATATTTTCGCTGCGGTCAATAGGGCAGCCGCTCCGAATAACAGAAAGGCAAGCCACAGCACAAGCGGGAATACGACCAGGAGCAATACAATGACAAGCAGTACATAATGCCCGTATCCGACAGAGTTTATTTTCCTCATGTTCCTATTTTACAATCTATTCTGTCAAGGCGCTACACTCCGGGCATACGATATTGCCCGCGATTTATGCATTTACGAAAATTCATCACAGATGTATAATAATCCCATATTTGAGATCGAAGCGGTGATGTCGTACGAGAATCAAAAGGATTGCGACTCTGCAGCAAAAATATACGCCGAGCGAGCCTTGCAGCTGCGATGTCTGCCGCAGCTATTGCAAGCGCCCCGGCTGGTGGACTGTCGAGGAGGCTGCGAAAGCGATCGCCGCGGGCTATGGCGGCCGCATGATGCTCGAGATTGCTCCGGAGCTGACATTCGGCGTGCTGTCGCCCGCATTCCGGGGCTGCGAGGGCGGCATTGCGCTTCAGCAATATGCGCAAAACGGCTGCTGCTTTCTGAGTGACAGCCTGTGCGAGCTGCACGGCACGGGCTTCATGCCGCTTGAGTGCAGGTTTTGCCACCACTTGAGGGCCGGACTCGGGGAGCAGTGCCACAAAGATTTGGAGAAGGATTGGCACACGGAAAGGGGTCAGGCGCTTGTAAAGAGTTGGGCACAAAAGCATAAACCCACAGTCTGAGTTTTTATGATACCCCCTTCCGGGGTGTTTTGAACGGAATGGTCAAGACCATTCCCTACCGTATCGATCAATGCCCATGCAGGGCGCGACACAGGGGACGCGTGAGGAGGAATTCCTAAGACAAGGTAGGGTGCAGGCGCAGCCTGAAACTCGCAAAAGCAGGGTGCGGGGCGCAGCCCCGCAAACTTACCCCCTCGTGACCAGAAGGAAAAATTACAAACTGGCAATGTGAGGTCGAGAGGGGGATTGGGGGAGAGAACTAATTACAGTTAACGGAATGGTCAAGACCATTCCCTACCGTATCGATCAATGCCCATGCAGGGCGCGACACAGGGGACGCATAGAGTGGTTTCTTACCATCGCTTCTCGCCCTTCTACGAATGGCGCATCGTAAGCGATATCCTCTTCTTCTCCACATCGACCGACAGCACCCAGACCGTGACGACATCGCCGACCGTGACGACCTCGCTCGGGTGTTTGATGTAGCGGTCGGAAAGCTGCGAGATATGCACCAGGCCGTCCTGATGCACGCCGATATCGACAAACGCGCCGAAATCAATGACATTGCGCACGGTGCCGGTCAGCTCCATACCCGGCTTTAAGTCCGACATGTCCATGATATCCGAGCGCAGCAGCGGCGGCGGCAATTCATCGCGCAGGTCGCGGCCCGGCTTTTGCAATTCATTGATGATATCCTTCAGTGTCGGCACGCCGATCCCGCACTCGGCGGCGGCCTTGGCCTCGCCCATGGCCTTGACCCTCTGCGGCAGCTCTTTTAAGTTATCGGCCGCAACATCGGACAGCTTGTACCCGAACAGCTCGAGTAATTTCAATGCCGCGTCGTACGACTCCGGGTGCACCGAGGTGTTGTCCAATATGTTTTTGGCTCCCGGTATACGCAGGAAACCGGCGCACTGCTCATAGGCCTTGGCCCCCAGGCCCTTGACTTTCTTCAGTTCGGCACGGCTCTTAAAGCTGCCCTTTTCATCGCGGAACTCTACCACATTTTTGGCGACCTTGCTGTTCAGGCCCGATATGTAGGTTAAAAGCGACGGCGACGCGGTGTTCAGATCCACACCGACGCTGTTCACGCAATCCTCGACGACCCCGCCCAACGCCGCGTCGAGCCTTGCGGGCGGCATGTCATGCTGGTACTGGCCGACGCCGATCGATTTCGGGTCGATTTTAACGAGTTCGGCAAGCGGATCCTGTAGCCTGCGTGCGATCGATACGGCGCTGCGCAGGGAGACATCGAACTCCGGGAATTCCTCGGCAGCGAGCTTTGACGCCGAGTATACGCTCGCGCCCGCCTCATTGACGACCATATACTGCACCTTGCCCCCGAGCTCGGAAATAAGGTCTGCGGTGAAGATCTCGGCTTCCTTCGATGCGGTGCCGTTGCCGATCGATATGACGCTGACGCCGTGCTTTTTGATCATCTGCGTAAGCTTGGCCTTTGCCTCGGCCGCCTTATTCTGCGGCGGGGTCGGGTAAACGACCGCGGTATCCAAAACCTTGCCGGTCTCGTCGACGACCGCGACCTTGCAGCCTGTGCGGTAGGCCGGGTCCAGCCCCAGCGTGACCTTGCCCTTGACCGGCGGCTGCAGCAGCAGCGGTTTTAAATTGAGCGCAAACATCGCGATCGCGTGCTCGTTGGCTCCGTCGGTCAGCTCATTCCTGACCTCGCGTTCGATCGAAGGCTTGATCAGCCTGTCCCATGCGTCCCTTGCGGCCTGCCGGACATATTCAGTCGTCACGCTGCCCTCCCTGACAAAGCGGCTTTCGATCCTTGCAAGCACGGCTTCCTGATCGATGTTGATATTGACCTTGAGCTTGTCTTCCTTTTCGCCGCGGTTCATCGCAAGGATACGGTGCGGCGGTATCCTGCCGGCCGGTTCCGAGTACTCGCAGTACATCTGGTAAACGGAATCCTCCGCCTCCTTGCCGCGCGACTCTATGACGCCTTCGCGCAGCGTCATCTCACGCAGCAGCTTCCTGATAAGCGCATCGTCGCTGATCTGCTCGGCGATGATGTCCTTTGCGCCCTCGACGGCCTCCTGCCAGCTTGCGACGCCCTTTTCCTCGGAAATATAAGCGGCTGCCAGCTCCTCGACATTCCCGCGCTTCAATTCCTGTTTGAACAGAACATCCGCCAGCGGTTCCAGACCCTTTTCCCTGGCGATGGTGGCCCTGGTGCGTTTCTTTTTCTTATAGGGCCTGTAGACATCCTCGACCTCGGCGAGCGTTGCCGCCTTTTCGATCGCGGCCATGATCTCACCGGTCATCTTGTCCTGCGATGTGATGCTCTCTACGACTTCCTCCTTGCGCTTTTCCAGATTCCTCAGGTATGTCAGCCTGTCCGCAAGCTCGCGCAGCACCTGGTCGTCGCAGGAGCCGGTCATTTCCTTGCGGTAGCGCGCAATGAACGGTATCGTGTTGTCCTCATCGATCAGCGATATGATATTGTTTACGTATTCAAGCCGTATCCCGAATTGCTTTGAAAGCTCGGATGCTATGTTCATAATTACCTCCAGCGTGATCAATATTTTAGCATAAAACGGTCACGTATGAATATAGTTTGTATGGATATTCGGCATATCATCGGCATCATCCCTGCAACCGCGACTGAGCCCCTGCCTGTGAATTACTATCCGTGCAGGGTGTCAGGGCCATGCAGTCCGGCGGCGGCGGACTGATTGAAATTTATGCGGCAAAGTACACCGCCGGGGTGCATGAAACGGAACCTTCTGCTAATTTCTGCCGTCCAATAAACAATAAACCAGAAAGGGTTGGCAGTTCATGATCAAAGTGACTCCCGTTAAAAAGCAAAACATCCCCGGCTATCCGGACAGAGACGATGTTTCGCGCGACCGCGCGCTGCTCCTTGCCCGCCCGGAGCGCTGGCAATCCAGAAGCATGGCCGCGGCGCTGGCCGCCATAATACCGCTTGCGGCTGCCGGGTGCTCGGCGGAGGATGCGAGTATGCAGCCGACGCCTGCGGGCACGCCCGCGCCTTCCCCGGAACCCGGCCCGACACAATATGTACCTGTCAAGCTGTCCGTGCCGCTTTTCGAGCACGGCGAGGGCTACGGCTCGTTCGGCTGCGTGTCGATCGTGCCGCCCGCCTTCATCACCGAGGCCGAAGCGAGCGAGTTGTTCAACCGGATTGCGCTGGAATACGGGCTGACCTTTACATCGGGCAGGCAAATTAAAATCGGTAAGGTCGAAACCAGCCTTTATCCGAATGACACAACAAAGGCCGCTTCCCCGGCAAACGGCAAAATGGACCTGTCCCTCGACGGATATCATGAGGCGCTGGGCATTGCCTACGAATTCGTGTCAACCGACGACATCACTGCAATGCAGGTCCCGCCGCAGGGCTACTGGGTATCCGTCGACACCTACGGCGTAAAGGACGCCGCATCGCTCTTGCTCGGTGAAATCAACGACGAACCGTCGGCTCCGACTACCGCCGTTTTTTATGATCCGTGCCTCTCCTATACGGATATAGCCCCCGGCGAAGAAATACGCGATATGCAGCACGAGGAGTATCTGGCGCTTGCCGGGCAGGCCAACATGCGGGAGCTTGAACAGCAGATCCGCGACTTCTTCGAGTGGCTCAAGGCCGAAGGAATCCTGTAGACATGCACCTGACGCTGCACCTGACAAACGGCTGCAATATGAACTGCAGATATTGCTATGTCGATCAAAGCCGGCCCGCATCGATGCGGTTTGAAACGGCGCGCAAGGCCATCGATATGGCCGCGGCCGACCAACGGCGCGGCATGGTGTCGATCGCTTTTTTCGGCGGCGAGCCGCTGCTCGAAAAAGATCTGATCGGCCGGTGCGTCGATTACTGCAGGCATTTGAAAAAAGCGGGGAGCCCGGGCTTCCACCTTAAGATGACCACCAACGGACTGCTGCTCGACGATGCGTTGATCGAATACGCAAAGCGCGAGGGTATATTCATCGCGCTGTCGCACGACGGCATAAGGGAAGCGCACGACATGCTCCGGCGCGACAAACACGATGCCGGCACATACGGCGCCGTGCAGTCCGCCGCAGCGCGCCTGCTTGCGGCCGCGCCGTATTCTCCGGTCATGATGACGGTCAACCCGCAGAATGTACGGTACTTCGCAGACTCGGTAAAGCACCACTACGGCACAGGCTTCCGCTATCTGATCTGCTCGCTCAATTACGCCGGACCCTGGGGGGAGGACACGCTGGCCGAGCTGCAAAGGCAGTACAGGCAGCTTTCCGAATGGTACTATGAACTGACCATGCGGGAAGAGAAATTCTATTTTTCCCCGTTCGATGTCAAGATCTCGTCGCACATATCGGGCGACGCGTACTGCCATGAGCGCTGCGAGCTCGGCAAAAATCAGCTGTCCATCGGCCCGGAAGGCGGCATCTATCCTTGCGTGCAGTTTGTGGGTGATGACGAATATCGGATCGGCGATGTGGATTCGGGCATTGATCGGCAGAAGCGCCGGCGGCTTTATACCATGAGCGAATCGGAAAAGTCAACCTGCGTCGCCTGCGCGATCCGAAAGCGCTGCAACCATTACTGCGGGTGTTTAAACCGGCAGACGACAGGGTCGATCAACACGGTGTCGCCGGTATTGTGCGCGCATGAACGGACGGTGCTGCCGATTGCGGACAGGCTGGCGGCCAGGCTGTATCAAAAGCGGAACGGCATGTTCATACAAAAGCATTACAATGAACTGTTCCCGTTGTTGTCGTTTATCGAGGATAAAGCCGCGGCGGCTGAAAAAAAGGATCCATGATCCTTGCCCAACCGCGCCCTGCATGATCATTGATCCATACTTTAAGGAATGATCTGACCATTCCTTTTCGCTTACAGCATCCCGCCCAATTGCACAAACAAAAGCAGGATCGCCAGAAACACCGCATTCACCGCGGTGAACACCGCCAGATACCGCCCCGGCTTTGCGCCTTCGGCGCGTGCGTAGTACTTAAAGGATATCAGGCTCGCAAGCGATGCGACGAGCGTGCCGAGCCCGCCGATATCGCAGCCGAGCAGCAGCGGACGGTAATTCTCCGTAAACTAGGACAGCAGCACGGCGGCCGGAACATTGCTGATGACCTGGCTGGCAAGCACCGATGCGGCAAGCTCCCTGCCGGCGATCATGTTTTTTAAGAAGGCGCTGACACTCTCGATTCGCGCGATATTGCCGGTAAAAAGAAAAAAGCACACAAATGTCGCTAGCAGCGGATAATCAACCGCCTTGAATCGCTTCCTGTCAAAAATCAGCATGAACAGCACGATGACCGCAAATGTCAGTATGTAGTTCACCAGACTAAAAACCGAAAGCAGGCACAGCGCAAGCAGCGCAAGATACGCAAAGAACCCGGGCGTATACTGTATGGTTACCTCGGTTTCGAAGCTGACGGCCATCGAACGCCGGGGCAGCAGGAAAACGGCCGGAACAAGCAGGCACAGCGACAGCGCGGTCGCCGGCAGCGTCAGTGAGAAGAATTCGACGGCGGGTATGTCATAGGCTGCGTATAAAAACAGGTTCTGCGGATTGCCGACCGGCGTCAGCATGCTGCCGAGGTTGGCGGCGACCGTCTGCAGCGTAATGATGTAAATGAGCTCTTTTTCCATGCCCGGGGATGAAAACATCATCAGCGTAAACGGTATGAACGCGATCAATGCGACATCGTTGGTGGCGAGCATCGAAGTAAAAAAGCACAGCAGCACAAGTATCAGCGCGACCATCCTGAGCCTGTGCGTACGCCTGAGCAGTACCTGGCTCAAAGCCTCGAAAAGGCGGAGGCTGCCGAAACCCGATATCACCGCCATCAGGCAGAACAGCACCGCCAATACTTTAAAGTCGATGTAACCGATATAGGAGGCATCGGGCTTCACGATAAAAGCCGTGGCCGCGGCCGCGGCAAACGATATGACGAGTGCGATTTCCTTTTTAATAAAGGCATAGATTCTGCCCATCATGCACGCTCAAAATAATAAAATCAAGATATATTAGCATAACCGGGCGCGCATGTCGAGCAGCATCTTTGATCAAAAGTGTTTGTTTTAAGGGAGAAAGGTTGTAGTTTGTAGGGGCGATCATTGATCGCCCGCTATCACATAACAAATCCGGGGATAAACTGCGGCGCGCCGGGGGCGTCGCGCCCTACACAAGCGGCGCTATGCGCCGCTTACCGGGTGCAGGTCTGGCCGCAAGCAAAGCCCGCAAGAATTCCTCTTTCGTGGACAGAACAAATCATTTCGCCGCCCTGTAGATCGCCAGCACATCCTGCCAGCCGAGCGCCTTCAGGCCGCCGAGCGGATGCGGCGTGCCGTATTCCTCGCCGGTCGCCTTCCTTGCCATCAGTTCAAGCTTGTCCTCGCCAATCCCAAGCTCCGCAAGCGTACCCGGCAGCCCCATCTTACGGAAGAACTCCGCAAGCCTTGCAACCGCCTCGAGTATGATGGCGTCCGGTTCGCGGAAGCTTCCCTCAACGCCCATGACATTGACGGCAAACTGCAGGAACATGCCCGGATTGTCCTTGTACACATAGCGCATCCAGTGCGGCGTCAGCACGGCAAGCCCCGCGCCATGCGCCACATCATAAATCGCGCTCAGTTCATGCTCCATGCCGTGGCATGCCCAGTCCTGCGCCCTGCCGAGGCCGAGCAGATTGTTGTGCGCGATCGTGCCGGCAAAGGACACCTCGCACCAGGCGTCGTAATCGCGCGGATTATCTATAAGTATCAGCGCATTTTTCATGATGGTCTTCAGCGTCGTTTCACAGAGCCCGTCGGTGATGTCGGTGTGCGTTGTGTTGGTAAAATAGCGCTCGAATATATGGCTCATCATGTCGGCGACGCCGTTTGCGATCTGATTCTTCGGGAGCGAGAAATAAAGCTCCGGATTCATGATGCTCAGCACCGGGCGCATTTCGGGCATGCCGCAGCCGAGCTTCATCTGCTTTTCCTCATTTGTTATGACAGAGTTCACGCTCGATTCGCTACCGGCGGCCGGCAGCGTCAATATCGCGGCGACAGGCAGCGCCGCGCTGGATTGGGCCTTTCTCTCATACAGCTCCCAGATATCGCCGCCGAAAAGCACGCCGGCGGCGATCGCTTTGGCCGAGTCGATGACGCTGCCTCCGCCCACGGCGAGCACCAGCTCAACCTTTTCCCTGCGGCAAAGCTCGATCCCCTTGCGCACCAGCGATACTCTCGGATTCGGCACAACGCCGCCGAGCTCGACATAGTCGATGCCGTTGTTGCGAAGGGATGCGGCTACCTGGTCGAACAGGCCGCTCGATTTGATGCGGCCTGAACCGTAATGCAGCAGCACCTTGTCCGCATACGGCTTTATGAGTTCGCCGATCTGCTTGTGCGTGTCCCTGCCGAACACGATGCGCGTCCTGTTCTGATAGTCAAAGTTCAACATGTCTTTTCCTCCTTGAAGCTATGCGGTTCTTTTTGAAAGTAATGCATCAGGAAGCTGTAGCGGTACTCTTTTCCCGGCCAAAGCCGGTAACAATCCAGCGGCTGCGAAGCCATCGGCAGATCCCCGCCGACTCCCCTCTGTCCGTAGTCGATGTTGATGGTCGTGTACTGATGCGCCGGCAGCTCGTGCGCATGCTGCGCGGCATCCAGCTCCTGCTGCGTATAGGGCCAAACGCTCGTTTCAAGCAGTTTTTCCGACGCCGCCTCGAATACCAATCCGCCGGCCTCCCCCGATACCGACAAGCGCCTGACGTCCGTATGATTTCCGTTTTCCTGCGGGCGCATGTAAGTATGGCAAAAGTCCGATAGTATGCCGCTGTAGACGCCGGTCTTGCTGCCGCTTTGGCGGTCGATGTAATTTTCCTGCGGCCCCCTGCCGTAAAATTCAACATGCCGGAATGCGCGATCCACCGTCAGCGTCATGCCGAAACGCATCAATTCCTTTTCGGGCCGAAGCGTGTTCCGGATGCCGATCCTGCCGTCGCCGTATACGCGGTACACGGTTTCCAGGCTCCGTACGCCCGGCATTTGATAAGCCGCGGCAATGACCGCAGCGCCGTCGCACATACGCGCATCGATGCTTTTTACGCGGATCCCCCGCTGCCTGCGCCTCCACGCGCGGTTGCGGTTGAATACCCTGGCGATCGGGTAGAAAACCTCGATCGAGCTGTCATTGTCGATGCTGGCGCGCCAGAAGTTGTGGGACAGCGGGCGCTTCAATATGTTGCCCTGCCCGAAGTCAAGCTCCGTGATATAGCCCGACGCCCGGTCGAACGCAACCGCAAAGCCGCCGCCCCGCACCAGGATCCGCCCGCCGGTATCCTCCAGCACAAGCCCCGCGTTCGTTGCGACTGGCGGCATTGCCCTGGGCCTTCGCTTCAGTTCAAACTGCCCGAACGCAACCTCGTACCCGGCTTCGCACCACGGGCGCGCGTATTTTTCAGATGCGTACGCCTCGAGCAGGATGTCGGCGTCTTCCCGAAGGCTCATATCCGGCGCGGCAACTTGTGCGGCGCCGCCCGGCGCGATGACGGGCGCATCGAGCATGCCCTCCGTTGCGGCGATGCCGTCGGACAGCACCCTGTACCCGAATCGGTACATGGAGCTGTCCACAAATCTATTTTTGTTGCGGATCGTTAAAATCCTCTTATCAAAATCAAGATCAAACGCGAAATCGGCATAACACTTTTTCACTTCGGCGATGGGCGGGTGCAGCTGCCTGTCGGCGCCGACAAGCCCGTTGGCGCAAAAATGCCTGTCCGAGACCTCCTCGCCGAAGTCGCCGCCGTACAGCCATTGCACGTTTCCATTCTCGTCGTCACGCCTGACCGCCTGGTCGACGAAATCCCATATAAATCCGCCCGCCCAGTTGTCGAACCTCTCGAAATTGTCGACATGCTCCCGGAGGTTGCCGAGCGAGTTGCCCATGCAGTGCGCATATTCGCAGTTCATGACCGGCTTTTGCGCATAATCCTGCGCACGATGGAAAAACTGCAGGCTAATCGCCTTCAGTATATGGCCCATGACGCCCTGCGGCCTGATATCCTGCTTCATGCCGTATTTTCGCTCCAGTTCCGGCGTCGTGTACATCATGCTCTTTACATCCGATATGCGCAGCGAGGCGTCGCCCTCGTAGTGGAACGGCCTCGTATCGTCGAGATCCTTCATCGCGGCTTTCATTTTTTCAAAATTGCTGCCGCAGCCCGCCTCGTTTCCGAGCGACCACAGCACGACGCACGGGTGGTTGCGGTCGCGCAGCACCATCCGCACGCCGCGGTCGACGACCGCGCCCTCCCACATACTGTCATCCTTCGGGAGGTGTTTCCTTGCGCCGTGCGACTCCAGATCGGCCTCGTCGATCACATACAGGCCCAGCTTGTCGCACAGCTCATACAGGTGCGGCGGATTCGGGTAATGCGAGCACCGTATCGCGTTGATGTTGTGCCGCTTCATGATCAGCAGATCCTCGAGCCTGCGCTCTTCGGATACCGCCCAGCCCGTCCGGGGGTCAAAATCGTGGCGGTTGACGCCCTTGAAAAGCACCGGTCTGCCGTTCACCAGAAGCTGCGCGTTGCGTATCTCAACGGTCCTGAATCCGAAATCAAATTTCTTGCACTGAACAAGGCTTTCGCCCCGGTACAGGTACAGCCTGATCTTATACAGGTTCGGCTCTTCCGCGCTCCACCTGGCCGGGCTTTCCACCCGTTTTCTGATCTGCGTGTCGGCGCCTTCGACCGGGCGGTCGCAGATTTCAAGCACATCCCGCCCGCGGCAAAGCTCGGCCCGCAGCCGGAGGCCGTCATAACAGTCGGACTTGATTTTGACCGTAAGAAAAAGCGCCGCGTCCTGATCATCCTCGAACCGGCACCGCGCGAACGCGTCGTACAGGAAGCTGCGCGGCTCGCAATAAATCTCGACATCGCGGTAAATGCCGGCGAAGAACCACATGTCCTGGTCTTCGAGGTAGGTGCGTCCGAGTACTTGTACACCAAAAGCGCGAGCCTGTTGACGCCCTCCCTGACATCATCGGTCACCTCGAATTCGCTTGTGATCATCGAGCCCTGCGAATATCCGACCTGCCTTCCGTTGACCCACAGGTGGTACGCGCTCTTGACCGCGCCGAAGCGCAGGAATATATGGTTCCCGGCAAATCCGGCGGGCAGCTCGAACTCCGTCACATAAGCCCCGGTCGGATTGTCGCGCTCGCTGACATGCGGTATCCTGCTCTTTTTCACGCTGATCTGCGGCGGATAACTGTTGGCAAGGTAATACGGCTTTCCGAACCCCTGCAGTTCCCATACCCCGGGCACACGGATATCGCTCCAGCCCGAAGCGTCAAAGCCCGTGTCGTAGAAACTGTCCGCAGCCTCCGAAGGATTGCGGTACAGCCTGAATTTCCATATGCCGTTCAGCGACAGCGAGGCGGTGCGGACATCATGGAGCATATCCCGTATACTTCCGAAGCCCGGCGCCTCGAAGCGCGCGTCCACCTTGTTTTTTTCAAACACATACGGATTCTGGTAATCGGGGAGGCGGTCGAAGCGTCTGGCCATGGCGGCATACTCCTCTCGGGTAAGATCTGAGCCGGTATATGGAATGATATTTCGCAGAATTGCCGATATCCCTCTTTGAAGCAGGGTATCATTTACATGCTTTCATTATATGATAAATACCGGAATTGCTCAATGCACCGGCGGTTTTGCAGCCCCCGGGCACCGCCGCAATGAATGGAATCCTCCGGCAAGTTTATATGCCCCGATATGCAAATCCCTGTAGAAATTTGATGAAATATGCAATATAATAGCAATAATAAGGAATTCATACTAATTCATGCTAATGAGAGAGCGGATTGTTAGAGCTAATTAAAAGAGCCAAAATCGTTTTTTTAGTATGCATAGCCGTCATTGTGCTATTCAATTATTTTGTCATATTCAGACTGATGAAGCTGGAGCTCGAAGACAGCGTGGTATCCAACTTCATAGCGCTGTCCGACTCCAAGCATGAAGCGCTGAACTATGCCGTCGAAAAAGAAATCAACGGCGCGATCGCGCTTTCCGGCAAAACAATGCTGCGGGAAGAAATCGCGGAATACAACGAGGGCGCCGCAACGCCCGGCGGCCCGGAATCCCGTACCCGGTCAGAGTACCCGGATAGCGTCATGGCGCTTGAAAATGTCGTCGCCGCGGCGAGAATCGTCGACGGCCGCAGGATCGCCGAGTATACCGATCCCGGATATGCTGTCGGGATTGACACGAACGCCCCGTCGGATACGCTCAGCACCCAAATCATCGGGTCGGAAGAAAACATCTATTTGATCGTCGACTCCCCGGTGCTCGATAACGGCGTACTGCTGGCGGTCGACAGGGTCGTTTTCGACCTGGGTGCCTCCGTGCTTGCATTAAACGACAGCCAAAACAAGGTTGCCGTTATCACCGCACAGCAGGCGTCCGCCATCAGCGCGGAGCTTACGAAGCTGGAGCAGACCGCCGAGTATGCGCTGTACCGTGACGATAAGAACTACATATTCCTGCGGCCGCTTTTAAACACAAGCTATGTCATGACTTCTACGCTTCAATCGGAGCTATTCGAGCCGGTCAACAGGCTGTCGGTAAAGATGCTGGCCTCGACCGCTCTGCTCTTTTCGGGAATGCTCGTCATATTCTATACCGCAATCATACGGTTTGCGAACAAGCTCCTTGAGACCGCGGAAAAGAGCAGGCACCGGTTTGAAAACCTTGCCTACCGTGATGAGCTGACCGGGGCCTATTCAAGGGTATTCCTTGATTTCTGGAAGGAAAACTTGTACCAGCAGGATCATCAGTATTGCATTATCATGATAGACCTCGATGAGCTCAAGGATATCAATGACGGATGCGGGCATCTGATGGGCGACGAAGTGCTGAAAATCGTTGCACGGGCGGTGACCCGTACCATCCGCACGGGCGACATCTTCATAAGATTCGGCGGGGATGAGTTCCTGATCATACTCGAAAATGTTACGGAATGCACCGGTGAGAGCATCATGCAGCGCGTTGAAGCAAAGCTCAATGAAGAGCATTGTCTGGATTTGTGCATAAGCATATCCTACGGCATCTACGCGATGGAAAATGAGTGCGACTTCAACGATGCGATTTTGATGGCCGACCGGCGGATGTATATGACAAAGAAGCTCAAAAAGGAGCAGCCGCCGGCATAAGCGGCCGATTACAAAATATTCATAAGTAAAACATATTCCGTACCGATATTCGTTTTTAACTGACGACAAGATGTTTTAATCTCTGTCATGTTCACATTATTATAGAATGGCTAAATTTTACTCCCTCTAATAAAATACTATAACTTATTATGTATAAATGGTATATTATATATAATTTAGGAGAGAACGATGTTGGTATTGTTGGCAGTTGCAATCATTCTTATCATTGCTATCGGAATAAAAGCATTATGTAACTTTCGTATTGAACAATCGATATTTATAACCATATGCTCAATAATCATAATAATAATGGTTGCCGGGCTTTTGGGAGGCCTGAAAGGCGGACTGTATATCGTATATGCCTTGACCGCTTTATCAATAGTCTATTTATCGGCATTGGTTATAGCAGGCAGAAAGCAAACAAAAAAACTCAGAATCGAAGATTACATAACACCGGGGTTTGTGATTTTTATACTTTCCACAGCGCTGTATGCGTTTGTAATACGGGGAAAGATGCTCTGGGAAACGGACGTCGCTTTCCACTGGGGATATGCTACCCGGTATATGTATCTGACGGATCATTTTTATAAAGGAATTCAAACTTTAGGTGCCCCGATACTGAATTACTTTATTGTAAAAACCGTCGGATATCAGGAGAGTTATTTGTATGCAGGCAGATGGATCATGATATGGATACCGGTTTGCCTCGCTGTGTCGGATATCGGATGGAACAAATGGTATAAAGCAGCCTTATATGCCATTGGCGCTTATATGCTGACAGGTGTAATAGACGACACTCCTTCATTATTGATGGATTTACCTCTTGGTATATTCAGCGGCGGAATGTGCGCAATGCTGGCCTGGAATAATGACGATATAAGACCGTATGTTACGGCATCTTTCGGTATATTCGTATTAACAAACATTAAAAATGGTTTTGGACTTGTAATGTCCGTAATGGTCATGGGATTCGCGATCCTGGTTAATATAATAAAACATAAAGATACAAAATTTGAGTTTCGGAAACAAGGTCTTGGGATACTTCTGACGATAGCATCCGTAATCATATCATACTTGGTAAATAAACTATCGATACAGCCGCTCACTGCAGATACCAATAATACAGACCAGACATTTCATTACATACAGATCATCAATAACTTAAAATCCGTAAAATTTTTGGGGCTGCTTGTAATAACAATCATCCTATTGACTTACACAATCGTACAGCTGGTTCAATGGCGAAGAACACGTAAGGATGAAAAACCAACGAAAAAACTGATCATTCTATCCGCGGTATCCGCCATGGCTCTGATCGCATCACTGTATAAAGCCTACTCTCTGGCTTTTTCCGCACTATCGCATGATGATCAGGTTATATTCATCAATTTCTGGGAGCTGTTCTATACCAAGGGATATTGGGGGACTCAAATAAGAGTATTGCTGGCGTTATTGATCGGATTTATCATCATCGTCAGTTTTATTTTGATAAAGAAGCATTACCGCACGACCGTCCTTTGCCAGTCATTTTATATGCTTCTGTGTATTCTGGGATATGCTTTATTGCTGATAATTGCTTATATTACCGTCTTCAACCGGCAGGAAGCCGAGGATTTTGCTGCCCATCACAGATATATCGGCTCCATTATGATCTTCGTTATGATATGGTTGTTGGGTCTGATATTCACAAAAGATGATATATGGCTGGTCACCGAAAACAAGCAAATACTATGCTTTACTGCCGTTATGATCCTGTTAAGCAGGGATGCCCCGATACCCGGCAGCGCTTATCATTTTAATATAAGGGGCGAATCAGGCACCCATATAAATGCAGCAAATGATGCCAAATGGATTCTCTCAAACACACCCTGTGATGCCAGAATCTACTTTATCGCTCAAAATAACGATGATTACTTTTTAAATTACTGGAGTATAAATGTGTGGCTGAGATATGAAATTGCACCCCGATATCTTAACGGGGATAAATATTCATTGGGCAGCAGTTATGAAAATACGCAGGATGATTATTCACTCTGGAATACGACGCCTGAGATATGGGCTCAAAAACTGGCCGAGGAATACGATTATGTATACATCTATGCGGCCGATGACGAGTTCCGGGATAATTACAGTCAATTATTTGAGCCGGATACGAATCTTGAATCCAATACACTGTACAGGGTTCATCCCGACGGCGATTATTTGCTTGAACCGGTAGAGTCTCCATCGTGAATCTTCAGGCATTGAACGGGTGGTTTTTGATATATACTGTACAAAGTGATTATGATCAA
>Ga0123334_1000251_pt1 | contig 70686 bp, 67 predicted proteins | sample BiotimSIPDNA_FD_89706 | JGI IMG/M metagenome (GOLD analysis project Ga0123334, IMG submission 89706) | Anaerobic biogas reactor microbial communites from Washington, USA - Biogas_R1 time_0 SIP DNA | ecosystem: Engineered > Bioreactor > Anaerobic > Unclassified | place: Washington, USA...
CACAAACAATCTTTGGTACATAGACGTATATTTCTAACAGCATATTTCTTAGACATTATAACGACCTCCCTTCAACCTTTTCAAATTTCCAGTTCGGCACCTTGCAAACAGGACAAACTTCCGGTGGGGTATCTCCTATGTATACAAAACCACAAATGGTACAGACATAAACACCGGTGTTTTCAAGCATAGCGTCGCCCTCTTTTTGATATCGGGTCAAAAGGGACTTTAAAATGCGTGTAACCTTCTCACTCCAGACCAGAGCACGGAGCGCGCCTCGATCCTTGGAATCCGATGACACAGTATTGGCGTTTGGAAACCCTTCCTCAAGGTCTTTTTCGATCAGAGCAAGCAGCTGGTTGAAATCCGGGTTCTTGGCAGGTATCGAAGCGTCCTTGAAATATCCGGCCAGTTCGGTAAAGAGGGCCGCTTCCTTCGATTTGTACTGCTTTTCGCAGCCGCGAGCCAGATTTGTGCAAAGAGCGCTAATCTCAAGCGGAGAAAGCTCCTGCATATCAGTTGACATCTCGGCAATAGGTTCCGGTTTTTTTTCAGAAGATACAGCTGCTTCGCCTTGTTTTTCAAACTCCGCTTTTGTTGCTCCGCAGATAGGGCAGACCCAATCATCCGGTAGGTCTTCCCACTTCGTGCCCGGTGCAATGCCAGCTTCAGGAATACCCGTTGCCTCGTCATAGATGTAACCGCAAATGGAACATACATATTTACCCATATCATTACCTCCTTTTGATATTCTAACATAATTTGAAAGTCGTTTCTATAATCTTATTACATTTAATGCTGATTTTTCTAAGGCCTTTTGATAGATTTCGTTTTTTTCGTTCGTTGACAGCGCTTTTTCAGTTATATATGCGATAAAACTATAGGTTTCTCTCATGGTGTCGCCGCAGCCGGGATCTCCAGCATCGCCTATCCCATTCGCATCTTCCATTTCACCGGCATTACGCGGGTTGGAAAAATGATCTATCACTTCATCTGTAAACAGTCCGATAGACATAGCGTTACCTTATTCGCCGCACTCGTCGTGATGGTGATGCTCGTGGCAAACAGAACCTGTTGACTTTAGCGCACCCTTCAAATAGTTGAGAACGGCTGTTTTAGCATCGCCGGAAGCCCCCACAACGACCTCGACATTTCTTTCATTGAAGATATCAACCGCGCCACCACCCATACCCCCGCTGATTATTACATTTACGCCGCGATCGGCAAGGAAATTGGGAAGGAAGCCGGGCTTGTGACCAGGGTTCGGTATAGACTCTTCATTTGTGATTTTTCCGTTTTCAACATCGTAAATCAGGAAGTTAACGCAATGTCCAAAGTGTTCCGTTACATTTTTACCTTCACCAGCAACTGCTATTTTCATCATTTCTTTTTCCTCCGAACTTTCAAGTATTTTTGAAATATTATCAAACCAGTCCCCATCAAAGAGTTCAATCATGCCTTTATCGCAGGCTGCTGATATTTTTGGATCAATAGGGAGTTTGGCAAGAACCTTAAGATTATGCTTCTCGGCTATTTCGTCGATGTGACTTTCACCGAATATTTTATACTCCTTACCGTTATCAGGGCATTTGAAATAGGACATATTTTCAACAAGACCGATAACCGGAATGTTCATCATCTCTGCCATCTTAACCGCTTTTGACACGATCATCGAAACAAGCTCCTGCGGGGAGGTTACAATAATGATTCCGTCAATGGCTAAAGACTGGAAAACGGTCAGGGGCACATCTCCGGTTCCCGGTGGCATATCGATGAACATGAAGTCCACATCTCCCCAAATAACATCTGTCCAAAACTGCTTTACTGTATTGGCGAGAATTGGTCCCCTCCAAACAACCGGATCAGTATCGTTCTCAAGGAGGAGGTTGATAGACATAATATCAATCCCGGTCTTGCTTTTCAAAGGATACAAACCGAATTCGCTGCCCGTAGCTTTATCCTTTATACCGAACGCCTTCGGAATTGAGGGCCCTGTTACGTCCGCATCAAGGATAGCAACGTTATAACCCATTCTTTTCATTGTGACAGCCAGCATAGAAGTAACAGAGGATTTTCCAACTCCGCCCTTGCCGCTGACAATACCGATAACCTTTTTGATGTTACTCAGCTCATGCGGCTTTTCTCTGAAATCGGTTTTCGCTTCTTTTCTGTCTGCGCAGTCTTCTCCGCAACTGCTGCAGCTTTGATTGCATTTTTCGCTCATTATTTATGACTCCTTACATATGTGTAGTTAATTGTTCTCCAGTGGATATATAGCCGACATTTTCATCCATAACAGTTTTCAGCCGGTTATAGGATTCAATGCCTGTACAGTGGCAGGTGTAATAGTTTCAATGTAAAGGCTTAAGCCATGTTCGCTGCCGAGTTTCTCTGAAGATGTTGTGTTTTCTGATAATACCTTTACTATCATGCTTCAGCACAGTCACTTTCTTTGAATAGCAACTTCATTGTGCTGCTAAAAACTTCTTTTACGGCGGCTCCGGAAGGACAATCAACATCCACTATGGTTTGTCCGTTATTGATTGCTTTTACAGCCTCCGGGTCAAATGGTATCCTCCCTGTAAACGGCAGGCCTTTTTCTTTGCAGAATTCCTCGATCTTTTCTGTGTTTGCGGGATTGGTGTCGTGCTTATTGATACAGACTCCAATCTTTGTGCGGAACGTTTCCGACGTTTTTATGATGCGCTCCATATCACTGATTCCCGAAATAGATGGCTCCGCAACAATCAAGACCATATCAACTCCGCTAAGAGAAGCGATGACGGGACAGCCTATGCCGGGAGAGCCGTCAATGATGGCCAGCTTAGTATCCGGACTCGCCACAGTTTTCATTTGTTTTTTAACTTCGGTAACGAGTTTTCCCGAAGTGCCGCTTCCCATTTTCAGCTGTGCCGTTGAAAAAACGTTATTGTCGTCAGCATACAGCATCAGTTCTCCCGCAACGGCGGGTTTCAAGGAAACTGCATTTGCAGGGCAGACAGCTTCGCAAACCCCGCAACCCTCACAGGCATAAGGATCAACCATAAAGCCATTCTCATCGGAAATTGCATCGAATCGGCAATTTTCTTTGCATAGTCCACATTCAATGCATTTATCTGCATCTATTTCAGCTTTTGGCATACCGAAATAGTCTGTTCGTTTCGGATCGATGTTTTGTGCCATTATTAGATGAAGGTTAGGCGCGTCAACATCGCAATCGGCATAGATTTTGGTACTTGAAAGTTTTATAAAAGCGCTGGCTATCGTCGTTTTCCCCGTGCCGCCCTTACCGCTGAGGATTAACAGTTGTTTCATGCCGCACCTCCTTCATCACAGTTTCAAGCAGCGAAGCAAATAATGCTCTAAACCTATTGCTTTCCCTTGCGGCTATTTTGGCGTCTGAATTAAGACTACCAAGCTCGTTATCAAATGGTATACGACCTAATATAGGAATGCTGTTCTCCGTGCAAAATGTCTCTACTGGGTTCTCTCCGTCAAGGCATTTGTTCAGCACAACTCCGTGCGGCTTATTAAACAGCCTGACCAAATCATAGACCATGTTAAGGTTATGAACACCGAAAACCGTAGGTTCAGCAACGAGTATGCAATAATCCGCATCCTTGATACTTTCCATGACGATGCAGGCGCTCCCCGGAGGGCAGTCAACAAAGACGGGAATCTCTTTATCTAAAATGCTTTCGTTAAGCAGACTTTTTATTATCGGAATTCCGGACGCTTCACCTGTATTCATTATCCCGGTATGAACACTTACATTACCGGAAACGCCTTCTTGTACTTTACCAATTGGCTTTTCTTGTTCTCCGATTGCTTTTTCCGGGCAGAGGAGCATGCAGCCGCCACAGGAGTGGCACACCTCTTCAAAAACATACGGTTTATTCTTTATGAAGGCAAGCGCGTTGAATTTACAAAAATCAACGCACTTTCGGCAGCCGTTGCATAAACTTTCGCTGATGACTGGTGTTTTTACAGAGATTGTTTTCTCTCGGACATTCTCAGGCTTAAAAAACAAATGACCATTGGGCTCCTCAACATCACAATCAATATAGACGGACTTCTCGGCAATTGATGCTAAATTAACGGATACCAGTGTTTTGCCTGTACCGCCTTTGCCGCTCAGTATGGCGATTTTTACACCCTTACTTTTCATGGCCATGAAATCCCGGATGGAAATCACTGAGCAAAATAAGCTGTTCGGCTGCAAACGCGTCAATATTTTGCTGCACGGTTCCGGGTATCGATTTATAGATCTGTACCTCTGACTTGCGCAAGACCTCTTCTGCATTTTCACCGCAGCGAGGAGTCAGCAGTGCTTTAACACCATGATCAGCTACAACCTGAGCAGCTCTGATTCCAGCTCCACCCTGGCTGGCAACAGCGCTGTTATCAAGGTAGTAGCTTTCTTTTGTGTCTGTATTATAGAAAAGGAAATATGGAGCTCGCCCAAATGACGGGCACACACTTGATTCCAAGTTTTGTTCATCTACCGGTATTGCTATTTTCATTTGAATCCTCCGTTCTAATCGTATTTAAATTGTTTTCGGTTTCTGGCTCTTCTTCAAAACCTCTGCCGAATCTATGACGCCGACAGCCGCCTCTGCCACAGCCGTTCCCGCTGCCGTCACAGAGCTGATATTCGCCGCCTTCTATCCAAAGAACTTTTCCGTTGACCAAAGACTCGGCAAGTTTTTTTCTCGCCTCATCATAAATTCCTTGAACCGTTGTGCGAGAAATGTTCATTTGATTGGCGCACTCTTCCTGCGTAAATCTGTCCAAATCAATGAGTCTTATAGTCTCATATTCATCAACAGTCATATTGACTGTGTTTACTGCGTCCGTAGGAGAGTCAAGAGGTCCGAAACGATTGCTGTCTGGAAGGCAGCAAACTTTTCTCCATTTTCGGGGCCTTGGCATATAATCTCACCTCACTTAAAGACAGAAATAACCAGAGCGTCCTCCGGTTACTTCTGCTGCTCTCACAAATTTTCTAACTGCTTATCAATGACATCCAGTCGATTTTTCAGCACGTCCTTTTGCTCTTGGAGCAGCTCTTTTTGTGTTTTGGAGGAGTTCTGATTAACAGCGAACCCTCTTCCGAAGCCACGTCCAAAACCACGCCTGCAGGCAAGTCCTAAACCTAATCCCAGTCCAAGACCAGCACCATACTTAACTGCGTTAGCGCCTGTGCATGAACCTAATCCTCTGCCGGTCATTGATCCTGCGCCCATTGGGCCAGTTCCATCCCTTCTTGGCATATCATTCACCTCCTTGTAGTTTCCCGCATATGTCGCTTACAATTATTATTGTACTCAGTTTCGGGCATATGTCAATAACCTTTTCGAAATTTCTCGGATTTTTGAAAAAAATAGCCGGGCAATCCCGACTTCAACATTTAAACACTAATTTACCTGCACACCTTGGCAATGAGGGGTATAGAGGCAGTTTTATTTATGATTGTTATTTTAATTTATCTACCATTCTCAAATACTTATGATTAAGTAAAGAGGATATTTACACTCTCATACGAACAGCAGAAAAGCCGAGGGTGTGCACAAAGCAAACGGAACAAACGAGAACGAGGCTACCGAGTGCATTTTGTATTAAACTCGTGCCCTTCTCCAAAAAAAGCAACCCGCGGTCGTAAACCGCGGGTTGCTTTCTTTTATCGCTTCCTACCAGTCGAACCGGACTTTCAGCCCTTCCGTTGAGCAGTTCATGCCCTCCGTATAACCCTGCGTATAAAGCGCGGTTAAAAATGCGTCTCTCATTCCCTCATCCTTAAAGGTTATCGTGGATATTAACGTAAGGTTTTTGTAGCTGTAGAGATCACCAAGCACAAAACCCGTCAACCACCAGTGATACTGCTCTTCCCGGCTGAAATAATGCTCACCGTCTTTGAGAAGTTCAAAAGACATTAAAAGCATATTTTCATCACTCGCGCAGTCATAGAGCTTATTGCCCGACGACCCTTTCGGCTTGTGATAGACGCCGATTTCCGCTCCGGTGGTAATGCCGTAACGGCCTTTCCAAAGTTGAACCATCCAATCGTATTCACCGTATTCAAATTTGATGCGCATGGTGTCGTACACAAGATTCGTCAGCGGGGCGAAGGCGTCGTAAAGCTTGGTGAAGCCGAAGTTGCGCTGCCAGGGATACAAAGGGGTATAGAATATACCCTGCTTCATATCATAGTCAAACCCGATATAGAGCATCCCCCTGCCGTTGGGCCCGCAAATCACTTCCTTTTCCGGGTCATAAAAGAGCCCCGGAGAGATGGACACAAGCCCCTCATTATCCTCGGCTGATGAAACGGGTGCGGTTTCGGCCGCCGCTTTTGCTGCAACGGACACAGCTTCGGTCGTTGCTTTCTTCTCAACCGTCGCTATTGTTGCCGTCGTAACAATGGGAGCGCTAATCTCCGTCTGTTGTGCGGGAACGGGCGCCGCTGCCTCACCGGCATTTTTTTGTGACTGAACGGCAACTGCCGGAACGGGAGCTTTTGCCGGGGATTTGGCAGCAGCCGCGGTTTGAGCGGGAATTGTTTGCGGCGCTATCTCTTCCAGGCCGGTGTTGAGCAACACGGTCTGAAAAGCCATAACAACGGCAAGCAAAGAGATGGCAACACATGTGACGGTTCTGCGGAAATTTCTCATTTTCTATACCTCCCTGATATATTGAATCTTTAAAAGCAACGCCTTGTCGACTCCATATTTTCCATTATATACCACAATCTAATGATTTGCAATAATTATTTAATAAATATTATCACTAAAAAACCGTTAAAAAACAAATTTCTTGCCATAGCGGATTACTTTGGTTATAATGATTTTATATTTAAGCCAAGAGGCTTAATTTAACCGGAGGGGTTTTTCTTGGGAAAATTATACAGAGCTTATGTGAAATCCTTCAGCAGCGCCCCTCTTGAGGAAACGCTGTTTTTCGAATGCGTCTCCCCTCTCCTTGATTCGCCCGAAGTAAAGGGGCTTGAGGTATTTGAACAGCATTTTCAGATAAATCGGCTTCAGCATATTGTCAGCGTTTCGTATATCAGTTTTCTTGTCTGCCGCCGTCTCGGGCTTGATTGGCGCACAGCGGCGACGGGCGGAATTTTGCATGATCTGTTTTACTACGACTGGCGCGAAAACGAACGAAGCCACCGGCCGCACGGTTATCTGCATCCGGGCTTCGCGTTGAGAAATGCCCGGGAACTGTGCGGACCGCTTGATAAAAAGCTGGAAAACATCATTATTCGGCATATGTGGCCGCTGACTCCGATACCGCCTTGGTATGCGGAAAGTTGGATTGTCAGCCTCGCGGACAAATACTGCGCTGCCCGTGAACTGATGATTTCCCTTTCCGGCAGTTACCGCGAACGGTTCGGCAAATTGCTCGAAACCATAGAATAATGGTTATGGTGCTTGTATGAATGTATTTTTAACTTATATTTTGTATTTCTTTTTCTATAGCGCCGTTGGATGGCTCGTTGAATCCGTCTATTGTTCGATAGCTGCCCGAAAATGGATAAACAGAGGGTTTCTGACCGGCCCGATATGCCCGATTTACGGAACGGGCGCCGTTGTTTTCGCCGTATGCCTCGGTCCCCTGAAGGACACCGCTGTTATTGTCAGCGTAGCGGGAAAAGAGTTTTCGATTACGCCAGTTCTCGTCTTTGTCGCCGGCATGATTCTGGCGGACATTGTCGAATTTATCACAAGCGTGATCATGGAAAAGCTTTTTCGCGCGAGATGGTGGGATTATTCCGATAAACCGTTCAATATACAAGGCCGCATCTGCCTGATGCATACCCTGTATTGGGGCGTGGCCTGTATCGTCTTCTTATACCTGGTTCATCCCTTTGTGCAAAAAGCGGCGGCCGAACTGCCGCAAAAGGCGGTTTACGCGGCGCTGACAGTCATTCTTATCGCTTTTACGCTGGATTTGGCAAACGCTGTCCGCACCGCTATGGATGTGTGCAAGGTCATGGACAAGGTGCGCAAAATAAGTGACTCCGTAACCAAATTCGCCAACGATATAAAGAACAATGTCGAGGTACGATACGACGAGATTCAATCCTCTGCCGCCAAACGGATGGAAAGATTCACGCAATGGCGAAGCGACCTGACCAAACAAGTCAGCGAGCTTTTCGAGTCGGCAGGCATATCGTTTGCCGGAAAAAGAAACGAATACAAAGGAAAAAACAGGCTCTTTGAAAAGTACCCCAATCTTGTCAAGACCGCGAAGAAGCAGATGGATTCGCTCGAGGACCTTCTCTTGGAAATAAAAAACAAGTTTACCGACAGTGACGACGAAATGTATTAATAGAGTATTTTGACGGGGGGATGTTCTATGAAAAAGGATGAAAACGCGGGTGTGTTGATTAAAGAACGGAAGCGCTGGCTGTTTTTGGGTCTGCCCTTTACATTCACTACTTACAGCCTTGACTCGAAAAGCCTGCTTCTGCGGAAAGGGCTTTTCACAACAACAGAAGATGATTTGCTGCTGTTTCGTGTTTTGGACACATCGATAAGAAGGACCTTCTTTCAAAAAATGGCGGGGCTGGGCACCCTGTTTATCACCTCATCGGATAAAACAAATCCCCGGCTTGAAATTAAAAATATCAAAAACGTTCATCGGTTTAAAAAACTCCTTGAGGAACAAGTGGAAAGCGAGCGCCTGCGCATGCGGTTCAGAACAGGAGAATACATGGGAACGGATTTCGACCAGGATGCCGGCGAGGATGTCGAAGAGCAATAATCATGGTTCAAAACAAAAAAACTTCGTGCCGTGGCACGAAGTTTTTTTGTTCACTGTTGTCATTATGCCGTCAGCATCGCCACCTCGCCGTTTTCCGTAAACAAACTGACGGTCTTCGGCGGATTCTCGATGTTGCCGACGATAAGGGAAGCGATTTTATCCTCAACCTTGCGGCGTATAGTATTACGAAGGTCTCTTGCTCCCCGGACACCGTCCACCGAGGACTTTGCCAAAACTTCGGGCACATCCTCCGCCCAGGTAAAAGCGATTCCTTTGTCTCTCAAAGGCTCGACGAGTTCCCCGAGCATCAGCACGGCGATTTTTTTCAGGTCTTCCGGGCTCAGGTCGTTGAAAAAAGCGATTTCGTCAACCCGCCCGATAAACTCGGGACGAAGAAAGTCATTGAGGGCTTTCATCGCTTTTTCTTTGGAGGCCTCCCCTTTTGTTTTGGCAAACCCCAACGCGCCCTCTTTCCGGTCACTGCCGGCATTCGAGGTCATAATAAGCACCGTATTCTCGAAACTGACAGTCCGCCCCTGCGCGTCCGTGATTTTGCCTTCGTCAAGAATTTGCAGAAGGATATTCATAACATCCGGGTGCGCTTTTTCAATTTCGTCGAACAGGATGACAGAATACGGCTTTCTTCGCACCTTTTCCGTAAGCTGCCCCGCTTCGTCATAGCCGACATAGCCGGGAGGCGAACCGATGATCCGGGACACGGAATGCTTCTCCATAAACTCGGACATATCCAGGCGGATGAGCGTTTCGGGCGTGTCAAAGAGTTCATTGGCCAGCTGTTTGACGAGTTCCGTCTTGCCGACACCCGTCGGCCCGACGAAAATAAAGGATGACGGGCGGCGGCGCGGATTAATCTGTACCCTTCCCCTGCGAATGGCCGCGGCAACGAGTTCAACCGCCGCGTCCTGGCCGATCACTTTTTTCTTCAGCTTGCTTTCGAGCTCGGCGAGACGCCGCAGATCGCTCTCAATTATTTTTTGCGCGGGAATTCCCGTCCACAGCTGAATGACTCTGGCAAGGTCTTCCTCGGTAACGGCATTGTCGGAAGCGAGTTCCTTGAGGTTTACCAATTCGCTTTCAAGGTTCAGGATCTCACCCTTAACCCGCGCGACCTCCTCGTAATTGATGTTTTCGGTGTTTTCGGCGAGCTGCTGTTGTAAAACCCGCAGTTGAGCGAGCTTTTTTTCGGCCTTCTCGAGTTCGCTGATATGCTTGTTGCGCAGATTCGCGCAGGTGCAGGATTCGTCGAGCAGGTCAATCGCCTTGTCGGGCAAAAACCGGTCGTTGATGTACCGTTCGGAAAGAACGACAGCCCGGCGCACAAGCGAATCGCTGATGGAAACCCTGTGGTAGTTTTCATAGTAGTCTTTGATGCCGATAAGCATCCGGTAGGTATCCTCAACGGACGGCTCCTCGACTTTGACCGGCTGAAGCCGGCGTTCGAGCGCCGCGTCCTTTTCAATATATTTCCTGTATTCGGTAAAAGTCGTCGCCCCGATGATTTGGACCTCGCCGCGCGACAGCGATGGTTTCAGGATATTCGCGGCGTTCATCGAGCCTTCGGCATCACCCGAACCGACAAGATTGTGAACCTCATCAATAAAAAGAATGATATTCCCCTCGGATTTCACTTCGTCGACAAGCCCTTTGATCCGGCTTTCAAACTGGCCTCTGAACTGCGTGCCTGCGACGAGAGCCGTTAAGTCAAGCAGGTGTATTTCTTTTTCCGCCAGTTTGGCGGGAACCTCGCCTTTCGCGATCCGCAAAGCGAGCCCTTCGGCGATCGCCGTTTTGCCGACACCCGGTTCTCCGATCAGGCAGGGATTGTTTTTGGAACGCCTGCAGAGTATTTGAATGGTCCGGTAAATCTCGTTTTCCCGGCCGATGATGCGGTCAATCCGGCCTTCTTTCGCCTTGGCGGTCAGATCGGTGCAGTAAAGCGGCAGGAATTTCCGTTTTTTCTCATCGGCTTCCTGATTTTTGACCTTTCTGCGGCCGGGCGGGCTTTGATCCTCCCTGCGGGGGAATTGGCCGGGCGGAAGGTCGCCCGGCGCGCCGTCATTCCGGTCGCCCGGTTTAAATTCACCGCCGAGGGAATTCAGGGATTGTATGAAAGGCAATGTGCCGGCGCCTCCCGGTTCAAAACCGGTGCCGCTGTCATTCTCAAGAAAACTGTTGAATTGCTCGCTGACATCCTCAATCTCATCCTCGGAAATACCCATACTCTGCATAATCTGCTTCACGGGACCGATATTCATTTCCATCGCGCATTTCATACAAAGGCCTTCCTGCGCTGTTTTCTCGCCTTCAATGCGGGTGATAAAAAACATAGCGGGCCTTTTTTTGCATTTGCTGCATAAGACTTGTTTCATTCGTTTCAACCTTCTTCGGAACAGGCGGAATCAGTTTGAATTCTTTTCCCTGCTCTCGGCCGCGTGGGCCTTGAATTGCCGGAATGTTTCCGGTAAATAGCTAAACAACGCGATAACGGTCAATATAACCGACAGAACAACCAATATCATCAGAACGCGTTCGGGCAATACAAACAGGGGGTCTTGGACATTTCGGACAAACGCGCCGATTTCCGGCCCGAAAGCGACAATCAGAAGCATTACGATATAAAATACAAATGTCGCGGCTTTGCCGGTGATTTCGGCAGCCCCGGGGCGTATGCCTTTGGCGAGCATAACCGCTCCCCCCAACACCATTATACCCTCTTTTATTAAAAACAGAAGAAATACCCAACTGAAAGCCCGAAGGCCTTCGCTGTGCGCGTTTCTGAACTGTATAAACAGCATAACGGCTATGGTAATCTGGGTCAGTTTGTCGGCAACGGGATCAAGATTTTTACCAAGTTCGCTTACCTGATTAAACCGCCTCGCGATTTTGCCGTCCAAAGTATCGCTCAGGCCGGACAGAAGCAACACAACCACGGCCCAAATCAGGTAGCCCCGGTAAAACAAAACAGCAAAAACGGGTATCAGAAGAATCCGGATGAGCGTCAGTAAATTCGGAATCGTAAGACTGCCCTTAAACAAGCCTTTCATTGTTACCCCCACTAAATACGAAATCGCTCGAGAACCAGGCCGTTATCGGCAACAAAGCCGATAATCCGCGAGGCTTCCACAGCCTTGGCGAAAGCAGAACCTGTCAGCATACCCGCCGTGACTTTCAGCACCACACACAGCATAACACCGACCACAACGCCTTTCAATATACCAAGCACAGCCCCCAACAGTTTGTTCGCCGTTTTTAAAACCGGAAGTTTAAACACTCTGTCAATTATGCCGATAATAATCTTAAACAAGAAGAAGAGCAAAACAGCCAGAACGGCAAACAAAACGGCGTGCAACAGAGCTGTAAACAGCGGCGCCGCGACACCCGCGGCGATTTCCGCCGCCGCGTCTTTACCTTTGTTACCCAAGTCGTTGACGCGATTGCCGATCTCCGAAGGATCGATGCCGATAAACCGCGTAAGGCTTGAAAAAGATTCCGGTATTACATCAAGCACCGCTTTTGCCTTTTGCCCGGACGAAGCGCCGCCTGTCTGCTTCTCGAGCGTTAACCGGATCGTATCGTAAACCTTTTGGCTGAAAAACCGTTCATACACACGCGGCGCCAGAAGCCTGCTCAAACTTTCGGCGGCAAACAGCGTGCCCACGGCCGCGACGATTCCCAAAAAGGTTTTGACAAAACCGTTCTTTGCGCCGAGAATGACAATAAGAACGAAAACTGCCGCTATGCACGCATCGATTATGTAATCCACAACCGGGCCTCCCTTCAAGTCAGTATACCACAAACCGCGGCGTTGTGGCAATCAAAATTAACCGGTGTTTTCGGAGCCGGCAACCGGATAATTATAAAGAGTTCCCGCTTCAAGCACATAGATTTTTCTGCCGAGAATCATTGCCTTTTGTGATTTTCGCCGGCCGGTAACTGCGCCGGTTCTTTCCCCGTTCCCGTTGTAACACAGCACTTCGCTGCCCGTCAACACAGCGACATTCTTTCCGTCGCAGGAAACCCAGCGAATTTCACTGTTTACGGCATCTTCAAAGCGCAACGAACCGTCGGAGCCGAAAACCTTCAAATTGCTTTGCGATGCGCTGCCGTATGAAGAAAGGGCAACGGCAGCCATCCCGTTTTCCGAAAAAGCGGCGCGAAGCAAAACATCACCGCCGAAAGGCGTGTCTTTTTTTGTCTTTTGCCGGGTGTCCGCAACACTGAACAGGTTGTCACCGAGCGCTAAAACCTTATTGTTCCGGCCGAATTCGAGTTGAATTAACGCTGTTCCGGGGTATTCAAAAACGGCAAGCGGGCTGCTTTTCTTGAAATCAAACACAAAGAGTTTTGAGTATAACTGCGCATTCTTTGACCCGATTACCGCCACAGCGGCACCTTTCCCGTTCGCAGACAGGGCAACCGCCGCTATTCGCTCGGACTCGCACTCCCAAATAAACAGGGATTTGTTCCGTCTGTCAAATACCCGCAACTCACTTTGAGCGGCAGCGGATTTTGAGGCGATGGCGACATTCCCCTTTTTACCGATCGCCGCTGTCAGAATGTTCTGCTCGACTTTGCTCTCATACAAAACCCGGGTGGCGGAGCAAACCTTGTAACGGCCGGAAGACCTGTCGAAGACAACGGCGCGGCCGTTGCAAACATCGATAACCGGATCGCTGTATGTATGCTGCGAATTCAGCAATTCCTTTGCCGATGAGTTTAAAACTCTTACAGAGTCGCCGTCAAGCACAATGTTTCTCGAGCCGATTGTATCAACGGAAACGATATGGCCGGATTTCAAAGCGGCAGGATACCCCGGTCCCGGTGTCAACCCGGCTATAAAACCGCGAAACCCGTCGGCCGCGTTCGAAAACGCGACGGTTCCGAGCCGGCCGGCGGCGACAAAAACCACCGCGAGCAGGAACAGCAGAAAAACCGTGAGTTTTAAAAGAGCCGCGGCCTTCTTCCCGCGTTTTTTGCTTCCGGTTCGCGCAGACGGCGGGTTTCCGGCTTTTTTTCGCGCGGCTGCGGCAGGTTTTCCTCCCCGCGAATTTTTTTCGGATTTGTTTTTGTCTTTCATGGCAAAATCCCTTTGTAACAAACTCGATTGAGCGACAATCCTTTCGCGGGAACGGTCACCCCGGCTTTTGAGCGGTCTTTCGCGTTTATTATCCCGGCTACACTTTCTTGGCCGAGTTTACCCTGCTGAATACCGATAAGCGTCCCGACCATGATACGCACCATGTTGTAAAGAAAGCCGTCTGCCTCAACGGTGAACAGCACATGGTCCTCTTCGCGTTTCACGGTGAACGAGCGGACTGTCCTGACCGTATCTTTCACGGCGCTTCCGGCCGCGCAAAAACTTTTGAAATCATGCGTACCGAGGAACGCCGACGCCTCATTCTGCAGCAGGCGTTCATCAATTTTATGTTTATAACGATAAGAAAATTTATAGTCAAACGGGTCTCGGACGGACGAGTTCCGGATTGTATATATATATTCTTTGGAAACGCAGTCATACCTGGCGTGAAAATCATCCGGAACATCCGCGCAGCCGTAAACGGCGATGTCATCCGGCAGACACGCGTTGAGCGCGTGCACGAGCCGGCTGCCGCTTATCCGGCTTTCGGTTCTCAACCCGCAGCAAAACATCCGGGCATGCACGCCGGCGTCCGTTCTTGAACAGCCCGTCACATCCGGCCTGCTTCCGAGCACTCTCTCCAACGCTTCCTGCAGCGTTTGCTGAACAGTCAACGCGTTTGCCTGCACCTGCCAACCGTGATACGCGGTACCGTCAAAAGCGAGGGTCAGCAGCATGTTTCTCATTAAATCACCGGCTTCCACATGTTCAGCGCGATAACCCCTCCGAGAAGCCCGGTTACGGCAACCAAAGCGAACGCGTCGCGCAGGCCGAGTTTCATCCGTTTCATTCGTGTGCGGCCTTTGCCGCCTCTGTAACACCGGCACTCCATGGCAAAAGCAAGTTCATACGCCCTGCGAAACGCGGAAACAAAAAGCGGTATCAACACCGGAATCAGCGCTTTGGCCCTGCTGACGAGGGACCCGCTTTCCCAATCCGCCCCCCTTGCTTTTTGGGCGTTCATAATGCGGTCAATTTCCTCAATAAGCGTCGGAATAAAACGAAGTGCGAGCGTCATCATCATCGCGATGGTGTGCACCTCGATCTTGAAAACCCTCAACGGCGACAAAAGCCGCTCAATCGCGTCTGTCAATGTTGTGGGCGTTGTCGTATAGGTCAGCAGTGAACTGCAAACGATCAGGTTGATAATACGAACGGCCATAAAAATCGCCGTATACAGCCCTTTGTCGGTGACGGTTATCTTCCAGAATCCGGCGATGCGCTCACCGCCCGAGGTATAGAAAATATTCAAAGCCGCCGTAAAAACAACGATCGCCACAATGGGCTTGAGGCTTTTCAGAACGGTTTTGAACGGCACTCTCGAGACAAGGACGGACAAAACGACAAAAGCCGCCATCAATCCCATGGAAAAAAAACTTTTGCTTAAAAAGATGATGACCGTCACCGCGAGTGTCAGAACAATCTTCATCCTCGCGTCGAGGCGGTGCAGGACAGAGTCGCCCGGAAAATACTGGCCGATCGTAATGTCTTTGATCATACCGCCCCCTCCTTCCCGAAGAAGCGCAGCAATTCCGTCCGGCCCTGTTCGACGGTATACACATCAGCGCGGACATTCATGCCACCCGCGCGCAATTTTGAAAAGATTCTCGTTATTTGGGGAACATTGAGCCCCATCTTTACCAAATCCGCGTCTCTTGAAAAAATGTCGTCCACCGTGCCCGTCATGGCAATTCTCGAATCGTTCAGAACGATGACCCTCGTCGCCATTTGAGCGATGTCCTCCATGCTGTGGGAAACGAGAATCACCGCGCTGCCGGTTTGTTCACGGTAGTTTTGGATTAAACTCAATACCCGTTTGCGCCCTTTGGGGTCAAGACCGGCTGTCGGTTCGTCAAGAATCAACACCTTCGGTTCCATCGCCATCACCCCGGCTATGGCCGCCCTTCGCTTCTCGCCGCCGGAGAGGTCAAAGGGCGATTTATCAAGAAGTTCCCGCTTCAAGCCGACAAAATCAGCGGCTCTTCTCACACGTTGGTCCACTTCCTCCTCGGCGAGTTTCATATTTTTGGGACCGAACGCGATGTCTTTATAAACCGTTTCCTCAAAAAGCTGATATTCGGGGTACTGAAAGCAAAGTCCTACCTTAAACCGCGCTTCCCGCACGCTTTCTTTGCTTTCCCAAATATCTTTTCCCTCGACAAACACCTTGCCGCTGTCGGGTTTCAGTATCCCGTTGAGATGCTGGACAAGTGTGCTTTTTCCGGAACCGGTGCGGCCGATAATGCCGACGAGTTCGCCGTTTTCGATATCGAGGTCAACGCTTTTTATAGCGGCAATCTCAAACGGACTATTCTTGCCGTACAGATAGGTAAGCGAGCGCGTTGAAATCAAAGTCATCGGCTGCACCCCGCGGCTTCGAGCAGAACGCTCACGCATTCGTCGTCGGTCAGTACGGTCCCGCTCTCAAAAACCCCGTCTTTATTCAAAAGATAACAAAGTTCGGCAGCCTGCGGCACATCGAGGCCGACCGATTTGATGAGTTCAACCTTAGAGAAAACTTCTCCGGGGGTTCCGTCCAGAATGATCCCGCCTTCGTTCATAACGAGCACCCGGTCCGCCCTGGCCGCTTCCTCCATGAAATGGGTGATCAGTAAAACGGTGATGCCCTTCTCCCTGTTGAGGCGAATGATTGTGCTCATAACCTCCTCGCGGCCTTTCGGGTCGAGCATAGCGGTCGGCTCGTCAAGCACGATACAATCGGTTGCCATCGCGAGCACACCGGCAATGGCGACGCGCTGCTTCTGGCCGCCGGATAATTTATAGGGTTCGCGGAAGCGATAATCGTACATGCCAACCTCAAACAGAGCCTCGTCCACTTTTTTGCGGATTTCCGCCGGAGAAACCCCGAGGTTTTCGGGCCCGAAGGCGACATCGTCCTCGACGATGGTCGCCACAATCTGGTTGTCGGGGTTTTGAAACACCATACCCACCTCGCGGCGGATATCGTAAACGAGGTTTTCATCGGCCGTATCCATCCCGCTGACGGTAACTTTGCCCGCTTGTGGTACAAGAATCGCGTTCGTCAGCTTGGCGAGCGTCGATTTGCCCGAGCCGTTATGGCCCAGAACAGCGGTAAAACTGCCCCGTTGAACCCGGAGGTTGATTCCTTTGACGGCCGGCCGCTGTTTCTCTTCCTGCTCGTCATATGTGTAACTTACATTTTCAAATTCTATGATACTGTCCTTCATCTTTTACTTCTCCACACAGAAGTCGCTCCGCAAGGCAAAGCCATGCCCGTCGATGTTACGGGAAGGCCAAGTTCATAACTTTCCGTAATGCCGCCGCGGTCCGGCGGCAAACAACTGCCGAGTATATATTCCATGACCGAAGGCGACAAACCCGTTGTATAGGAATTGATCATAAACAGCAGAGGGTCGGCGCTTAACAGGCCCGCGCAGAGGCCCGCCAAACCGAATATCTCTTCTTCCAGTTTCCAGGTTTCACCGCCCGGACCCCTCCCGTAAGACGGCGGGTCCATAATGACGGCGTCGTACCGGCTGCCCCTTCGAATCTCCCGGCCTACAAATTTCAAGCAGTCATCGACAATCCAGCGGACTTTTTCGCCCGAAACGCCGCAGGCAAGCGCGTTTTCTTTAGCCCACGCGACCATGCCTTTCGACGCGTCGACATGCACAACGGCAGCGCCCGCTTTCAGGCAGGCCGCGGTGGCGGCTCCCGTGTAAGCGAACAGGTTCAGCACGCTGACCGGCCTGCCCGCGGACCGAATCATATCCATGGTGGAATCCCAATTGACGGCTTGCTCCGGGAACACGCCGGTATGCTTGAACCCCATAGTTTTTATGTTGAAAACCAGTTCACCGTAGCGTATTTCCCATGTTTCCGGAAGCTTTCGGAATACAGTCCAGCCGCCGCCGCCGGATGAAGACCGATCGTAACGCGCGTGCGCCTTATTCCACAGGGGATGCTTTTTGGCTGTCTTCCATATGACTTGGGGGTCCGGCCGGATAAGAACGATCTCACCCCATCGTTCGAGGCGCTCGCCTTCCGAACAGTCAAGCAGTTCGTAATCTTTCCAATTTCCGGAAACCTTCATATCGTTCCTCTCGTTCAGATAAGCCTTTCCCTGACGACTTCCGCAATCTCCTCACCGAGTTTGGTGATGAGTTCCTTGTCTTTGCCCTCGAGCATAACACGGACAAGCGGCTCCGTACCGGAAACCCGGACGAGAACCCGTCCGCTGCCGTGAAGCTCCTCTTCCGCCTCTTGAATCGCCTTTTTAATCTCCTCATCGGCAAAAAAACGCACCTTACCCATATTGGAGACCTTGACATTGATCATGACCTGCGGGAAAACCTCCATGCACGCGGCGAGTTCCGAAAGAGGTTTGCCTGTGCTTTTCATAACCCGTAAAAGTTTAATTCCCGTTAACTGGCCGTCACCGGTCGTGGCGTATTCCAGAAATATGACATGGCCGGACTGTTCGCCGCCGAGCCGATAACCTTTTTCCACCATTCTTTCGAGCACATACCGATCCCCGACTTTGGTGGTTTCGCAGGCGATACCGTTCTCTTCACAAAATTTAAACAGGCCCATATTGCTCATAACCGTCGCGACCAGGGTGTTCTCATACAGTTTGCCTCTCTCTTTGAGGCCGAGGGCGCAAATAGCCATGATTTTATCGCCGTCGACGACTTCGCCGTTTTCATCGACCGCGAGCAGGCGGTCGGCGTCGCCGTCAAAAGCGAGGCCGGCCATCAGGCCGTTGTCAACGACATATTTTTGCAAAGCCTTTAAATCCGTCGAACCGCAACGCGCGTTGATGTTGACGCCGTCCGGCGCGCCGGATATAATGCGGCAGTCGGCGCCGAGGCGCCGGAACAATTCGGGTGCCGTAACACTCGCCGAACCGTTGGCGCAGTCGGCGGCGATTTTCAGGCCGTCAAGGCGCAAATCAATGGCGGAAGCCAAATGGTCGATATAATCCGTCATAGCCGTTTCCGATGTGTAGATCCTTCCCACATCGCCGCCTAACTTAACGGGCGGCGGAACCGTTTCGTCCAGAATGATTTCCTCAATTCTTTCCTCGAGAGCGTCGGGCAGTTTATAGCCGTCGGATTTAAATATTTTTATGCCGTTGTATTCACAGGGGTTGTGAGACGCCGAAATCATGATGCCGGCGTCATAGCCGTATTTTTTTACAAGAAAGGCGATGGCCGGCGTGGGAACCACCCCGAGAAGAAGAACATCCGCGCCGACGGAGCAAAGGCCTGCCGATATCGCGGACTCGAGCATATCCGAGGACGCTCTCGTGTCCATGCCTATCATGACTTTCGGCCTTCTGCCGGATCCCTCCGTAAGCACCATCGCGGCCGCTCTGCCTATTTTCAGAGCGAGCTCACAGGTCAGCTCGCTGTTGGCGACGCCTCTCGCGCCGTCCGTTCCGAACAATCTGCCCATAACCGTCTCCTTTACCAGGATTTATACCGCTTTACAAACTCATTTGCTGCTGCCCGGGCATCGGAATTCCCACATGGGCGTATCCCGCCGGGGTAACGGTTCTTCCGCGCGGGGTCCGGCTTAAAAAGCCGATTTGCATCAGAAAAGGCTCATAGACATCCTCGACGGTAATCGCTTCCTCGCCGATAGCGGCGGCGAGAGTTTCAAGCCCGACCGGCCCTCCCCCGTAATTCTTGATCATGGAGGTCAAAATCAGCCGGTCGATGGCGTCGAGGCCGAGTTCGTCGATTTCCATCCTGTCGAGGGCGGTTTTTGAAATTTCCCGGTCAATGACGCCGTTCCCCATCACCTGGGCAAAATCCCTTGAGCGTTTCAGCAGCCTGTTGGCGATCCGCGGCGTTCCCCTCGACCGCGAAGCGATTTCAACGGCTCCCTCGGGCACGATAACGATACCGAGAATGTTCGCGCTTCTGTTGACAATCCTCGCGAGTTCCTCGGGTGTATACAGCTCGAGCCTGAAGATGACGCCGAAGCGGTCGCGCAGCGGGGCGCTTAATTGCCCGGCCCGCGTCGTCGCCCCGACAAGGGTGAATTTCGGCAAATCCAGCCTTATAGACCTAGCGGAAGGGCCTTTGCCGATGATGATGTCAATCGCGCTGTCTTCCATGGCGGGGTAAAGCACCTCTTCCACGCTTCGTGACAGCCGGTGTATTTCGTCAATAAAGAGCACATCACCCTCATTGAGGTTGGTTAACAGAGCGGCAAGATCGCCCGGCTTTTCGATAGCCGGGCCGGACGTAACCCGCATATTGACGCTCATTTCGTTGGATATGATGCCGGCGAGCGTCGTCTTGCCAAGGCCCGGAGGACCGTAAAGCAGGACATGGTCGAGAGGCTCGCCGCGTTTGCGGGCCGCTTCCATGTACACGGCCAGATTGTCCTTGACCTTTTCCTGGCCGATGTATTCCGCGAGGACCCTCGGGCGCAGCGTGATTTCCGTCTCTTCGTCTTCGCCGATATAATCGGGCGCCATGAAACGGCCTTCGTATTCTTTTTCCATTCCGTTCACCTCCGGCGCGTTATTGTCTCGCAAGGCTCTTGAGGGCTTGTTTTATCAGTTCTCCCGGGGACAGGTTTTCATCGAGTCCGCTGACCGCCGCGGCGGCTTCCGAGCGGCTGTAACCGAGCATGACCAGCGCGCTGACCGCTTCCCCGAGAGGGCCGGAACGACCCGTAATACCGGGGCCGCTTTCTCCCGGCAGCCCCGCCGGCAGATAGGTGTCCGCTTTCAGTTTATCCTTCAGTTCAAGCACAACGCGCTGCGCAAGTTTGACGCCGACACCCTGGGCTTGCGTGATGGTTTTTATGTCGCCCGCAGCGACACAAAGGGCAAGGCTTTCGGGTTTGAGCGCGGAGAGTATCGCGAGCGCCGCTTTGGGTCCGACCCCGGTTACGGTCAGCAACAACTTAAAATATTCAAGTTCGCGCCGGTCAATAAACCCGAAAAGGTCTAGGGCATCCTCGCGGACATTGAGGTGGGTATACAGCGTTGCCCGGCTGCCTTTGGGGCCAAGCTGCCCCAATGTGTAGGAAGATGTCGAACAGTGAAAACCGACGCCCGCGCATTCCAATGCTACGCTTGACTCGTCTGTGAATAAAATTTCGCCTGTCAGGCTGTAAAACATTACAATTCCCCCGTGGCATTTTTAAACCTCATCAGCGGCCCGGCGCTGTGGGCATGGCAAATGGCTATGGCAAGCGCGTCGGCGGCGTCGTCCGGCTTCGGGATTCCGTCAAGGTTGAGAAGCAGCCTTGTCATTTCCTGCACCTGGTTTTTCTCCGCCCGACCGTAACCGACGACGCTGAGTTTCACTTGGAGCGGTGTGTATTCAAAGACGCTCATGCCCTTCTTTTGGGCTGCCAGGATCAAAACGCCCCTTGCCTGGCTGACGTCGATTACGGTTTTCTCGTTGCTGTTGTAGAATATTTTTTCGACAGCCATTGATTCCGGTTTACAGCGGTCAATGATATCGGATAACCCGTCGTAAAGGGTTTCGAGCCGTTCGTTGAAAGGAACACCGGCTTTGGTCGTTACCGTCCCGTAACACAGAACCCTGAAGCGGTTGTTTTTGTATTCGACCGCTCCGTAGCCCGCTATGGCGTAACCGGGATCGACACCGAGAATGATCATTTCTTCTGCTCCCTCTCACGAATCGCGATTCTCACCGGTGTGCCTTCCAAACCGAAAACGCCGCGTATCTGGTTTTCGATATATCGCTGATAACTGTAATGAAAAAGTTCTTTTTTGTTCACAAAACAGACGAAGGTCGGCGGGCGTGTCGAGGCCTGGGTGATATAGTAAATTTTCAGCCGTTTGCCTTTGTCCGTCGGCGGCTGGACGCGAGCCGTCGCCTCCGCTAAAACATCGTTGAGTTTGCCGGTGGATATCCTCATCGCGTTCTGGCCGTCCGTGTATTTTATCAACCCATAAAGCCGCTCAAGCCTCTGGCCTGTTTTCGCGGATATGAAAATAAACGGCGCGTACGCCATGAAAGAGAAATCCTCCATCAGGTCTTTGCGGTATGTGTCCATGGTTTTGCCGTCTTTTTCGACGGCGTCCCATTTATTGACGGCGATAATGGACGCTTTGCCGAGTTCGTGCGCGATACCCGCCACTTTGGAATCCTGCTCTGTAAAGCCTTCCAGAGCGTCTATCATGATAATGCATACCTGCGCGCGTTCGACCGCCATGCGGGCACGGATGACGGAATACTTTTCGACACCTTCCTCGACCTTGCTCTTTCTTCGCAAACCGGCGGTATCGATAAAGATGAATTTACCGTGTTCGTTTTCGATCCGCGTATCCGTCGCGTCCCTGGTCGTGCCCGCGATATCCGAAACAATAGCCCTCTCTTCACCGGCGATGGCGTTGACAAGGGAGGATTTGCCCACGTTCGGCTTGCCGATTACCGCGACCCGGATAAAATCATCCTCGTCCTCTTCCTCGCCGTACGCGGGGAGGTGTTCCAAAACGGCGTCGAGCAAATCGCCGGTGCCGTGCCCGTGCACCGCTGACACGGCGATGGGGTCGCCGAGCCCTAAATTGTAGAACTCATAGAACTCCGGCGGGGGCTCGCCGAGCGAGTCGCTTTTGTTGACACACAAAATAATGGGCTTGCCGCTTTTTTGCAGCATTTCGGCGACTTCGGCATCGGTGGACACAATACCCGATTTCAAGTCCGTTACGAACACGATGGCATCGGCGCCGTCAATGGCAAGGCTTGCCTGCCGGCGCATTTGAGAGAGGATCACATCATCGCTGCGCGGCTCGATGCCGCCTGTGTCGACAAGCAGGAAATTATGGTTCAGCCATTCACAATCGCCATAAATCCTGTCCCTGGTCACGCCGGGCGTATCGTCGACGATCGATAGCCTTCTGCCCGTCAGTTTGTTAAAAAGCGTGGATTTGCCGACATTCGGCCTGCCCACAATCGCCACAACCGGTCTGGCCGTTTTCATTCCCTCCTTCCCGCTAAAGCTTTCAGAAACGCCGCGCCGCTGTTGGGCACCGCGGTTATTTTCACACGGAGCCTTTCCGACAATTCGGCGAGTTCCATATTGTCGAGAAACAGATCGCCCTCACGCCGCAAAGAGACCTCCGGAATCAACAGGCCGTCGCCGAGGGCGAGGCCGGACAGTTGCTCACAGTAATCTTTCCCCGCGAGCAGGCCGGCCACGGTAATACTTTCTCCGAAAAGGATATTGTTTATCGCAACGGTTTTAACCTTTAAATTATGCCATTTATTTCCTGCTTCGTCAACCAGTTCGTTTATCAGCGGGAACGCCGCCCTGCCGGTTGCGACGGTTATCGGCCTTGTTTCTGCCGGACATTCGGCCGAACGTAAGGCCTCTGAAAATTCCTCCCTGAACAGCGTCCAAAGACCCACGCCATTTTCAAGCTGGGGGTAAGAGCCGTAATACCGGCCGCCGGGCATCTCCCTGCCCGCGAGTATAAAAAACTCATCGGCGGGATAGGCCGGACCGTGATCGGTTTGATTCGAAAACCGCCGGTTGAATCGGTCGACGGCGTCGATCACGGCGCCCGCGGAGCCACGGTCAAAGGCTTTCAGCGGCGTGAGCCCATCCCGGCAGGTGGTAAGCCCGACCGGAACAGCCGCGATGCTTTGAACCGAGGGATAAAGCTCGCCGAGTTCCCCGAGGGTGAATTCGAGTTCTTTGCCGTCGTTTACCCCGGGGCAAAGCACAAGCTGCGTGTTGATTTGTATCCCCGCTTCGGCGAATCGCTTGAGGTAAGCCAGACTTTCCCCCGCTTTGGGGTTGCGCATCATTTCGCAGCGAAGAACCGGATTCATCGTATGCACCGAAACATTGACGGGGCTGATATGCATTTCGATAATCCGCCGCGCCTCCCGTTGTGTGAGGTTTGTCAGCGTTATATAATTGCCGAACAGAAAGGACAGCCTTGAATCGTCGTCCTTGAAATACAGGCTTTCCCTTAACCCTTTTGGCAGTTGGTCAATGAAACAGAAAACACAGTTGTTTCGGCAGCGCTTCTGCGCGTCCATAAGATAGGATGAGAACTCCAAACCGCAGTCCCCGTCCTCCTCCTTTTTAAGCCTCACGGCCCTTCGGCGGCCGTTTCGGTCTTCCACATCAAGCACCGGATTTTTCTCAAGAATATGAAACCGGTAATCGAGCACGTCAAAGACCTCGTGGCCGTTAACGGCAAGCAGCCTGTCGCCCGCGGCGATTCCTTTTTTCGCGCAGGGAGAATGAGGGACAACGGATTGTATTTCGACGGACAACGATTACCGCTTCTTTCTTCTATGAGGGTGGGGTGTGAGTTTGGGGTGGAGTAAATGAAAAAGTAAAAGCAGAGAAGGCCCGTAGCTCCCTACTCCTCCTCTGCCGCTTTGTCGCGCACACTCGTTAAAAAGGCCTACGCGTCCTTTTTAACTATCTGCTTGCCGTTGTAATAACCGCACTCGGGGCACAGCCTGTGGGGTCTTTTCAGTTCGCCGCATTGGGAACATTTCACCAGTTCGGGCGCGCTGATTTTCCAAACATTCGAGCGCCTCTTGTCGCGCCTGGCTTTGGACACCCTTCTTTTCGGTACCGCCATGTGAGCACCTCCTTAACTCGCCGCCGGCTTTGCCTTCAGCTGTCGACTGCCGGCCACGCCTTATTAGCTTTCAAAATATTTATTTAACTCTTCCAAACGGGGATCCCCCCGTTTCACGCAACCGCAGGCCCCGTCGTTCCGGTTTTTGCCACAGACCGGGCAAAGCCCCAAGCAATCGGGTTTGCACAGTATTTTAGACGGAAGGGTGAGAAAAATCTCTTCGGTTACGATCGGGTCAAGGTTGAGCCGTATGTCTTGCACTACCATAAACTCGTCGTTTGCCTCGTCATTGAGCTGCCTGACAAGGATGCGGTTGACGGGTACACGAATGTTTAAACCGACATCACCCGCGCAACGGTCGCACCGGCAGTCCATATCAATGCGTACCGCCGCATTGAGTTTGACGATACCCGTTTGGTTGGTGACGCTTCCTTTCACTTGAACGGGTTTGATAAACGGAAAACCCGCGTTGTATTCGACACCGGACAGGTCCAACGGATAGTCGAAAGACAATTCAAAGCCTTCGTTGTTAAAAACGGGTTCCAAATCAATTAACATAGTCACACCTGAAAATCCGCGCAGAAGATATTATATTATCCGCCCGTTGTTTTGTCAATAATTTTTAAATCTTTCGGCAATATTCATATACCCGCGCCGGGATTTCCTCCTCCTGCGCGGAAACGGTGAACACAAAATCGATACCTGTTTTTTCGCTCAAACCACTGACTTTTTGCATAAACTCGGCCATCTGTTCGTAATCCCTGCCGCCGATACGCAGGGTAGCGTCAACCAGGACATCCGTGATGTCGTGGTCGCCTGCGCAAATGCCGCTTAAGAAGCCGTAAAAAGCGTCGTAACCCTCGACGCCGAAGTAATCCGCGGCAATAAGACGGGCTCGGTAATTGACATCATAGGTGAGTTTCGTCTCTTTTTCGACACACACGACATGGCCTTTGGAATGATCAATGGCCTCGTTGACCAACCCTATCAGACGTTTGGTTTTGCCCGAACCTTTGTTGCCGATAATCAACGATATCATGGCAATCTCCTCCTTTGCTGTTTTAAAGTCTTTTTTCAAGTTCGCTTTTCAATTCTTCATACCCTCGCTTGCCAAGCAGGGCGAACATGTTGCGTTTATAATCTTCCACTCCCGGCTGGTCGAACGGGTTAACACCCAGTATATAGCCGGACAGACCGCAGGCCTTTTCGAAAAAATAAAGCAACCAGCCGAGACTGTATTCCTTGCGGTCGGGAATTTTTAACACGATGTTCGGAACGCCGCCGTCGACATGAGCGAGGACAGTCCCTTTAAACGCTTTGCGATTGATATAAGTAACGGTTTTTCCGGCCAGGAAATTCAATTCGTCGGTATTTTGGGGATCGTATGCGACTGTCACATCATCGCCGGGATTCTCAATGAAAACAGCTGTTTCAAACAAAATCCGCTCGCCTTGCTGAATGTATTGCCCCATGGAATGAAGGTCGGTCGAAAAAACGGCCGAGGCCGGAAAAATCCCTTTGCCGTCCTTCCCCTCACTCTCGCCGAACAACTGCTTGAACCATTCGCACATCATGGTAAAAGACGGCTCAAAACTGACGATCATTTCAATTTTTTTACCGCTTCTGTAAAGAAGGTTGCGGATGGCGGCATATCGGTAACAAGCGTTCTTATCCAGGTCCGGATGGAGGTATTCTTCTCTCGCGTCGGCCGCGCCGCGCATGAGTTCATCGATGTCAACGCCCGCGACGGCAATCGGCAGAAGGCCGACGGCGGTTAGAACCGAGTAACGGCCGCCGATGTCATCGGGCACAACGAAGGTTTCGTACCCTTGCTCGTCGGCAAGCGTTTTTAAAGCGCCCCTGGCTTTGTCCGTCGTGACGAATATTCTGCCGGCAGCCTCTTTTTTACCGTACCGTTGCTCGAGCCGTTCCCTGAAGACGCGGAACGCGACGGCCGGCTCGGTCGTGGTGCCCGATTTGGATATGACGTTAATCGAGAAATCTCTGCCTTCACAAAGTTCAATCAACTCGGCGAGAGCCGGCCCGCTGACAGAGTTGCCGGCAAAATAAACAGCCGGCGCGCTTTTTTTCAAGGCGTTGTAGTTTTGAGACTTGACAAACTCGATGACCGCGCGAGCGCCCAAATAAGAACCGCCGATACCGATAACGATGAGTATCTCCGAACTCTTCGTTATACGCGCGGCGGCGGCTTTAATGGCGGCAAACTCCGCCTTATCATAGTTAACCGGTAAATCCAGCCACCCGAGAAAGCCGTTCCCCGCCCCCCTGCCGCTGTGCAGCAGGCCGTGGGCACGCATGACTTCCGGCTCGATGGCTTTCAGTTTCGCGGGTGAAGCGGCATCACCCGCGAAACTCTCAACGAATTCAATTGCCAAAGTATCCCCTCCAAAGTAAGCCGTTTCTGTTATTATTGTAACCTATTAAAACGGTTATTTCAATAGAGGAGTAATTTTTATTTATACCGAAGGCGTTATGAAGCCAGGGACAGCAGCAGGCGCTTAAAGACATCGAAAAAGGTTAGCCTTCGGACGGCTTCGGGCGAGGTGAGTTTGAGTTCATCGATGACATTGCCGTCAAGGCTGATGGTAACCGTGCCGAGGACCTGGCCCTTTTCCACGGGCGCCTCGACATTCACCGCCATTTGGATATCCTGCTTAATATTGTCCTGGCTGCCTTTTGTGACCAAAACGGGAGCGGCTTCCGGAATAACGGGTGTAATGGTTTCCTTGATGCCGTTAATGACCGCAACATCCGTAACGAGCGATTTGTTGATTTGAGGAGTCACGGTCGCGAAGTTCGCAAACCCCCAGTTGAGCATCGCTTTGGCGCCCTCGAAGCGGTCCGTGCTGTTTTCGGAACCCATGACAACGGCTATCAGGTGCGTGCCCTCTCGCTTTGCCGTTGCCGAAACACAGCACCCGGCTTTGTTGGTCGTGCCCGTCTTCAACCCTGTCGTTCCCTCGTAGAAACGGACGAGCTTGTTGGTGTTGACGAGTTCCGTCTGGCCGCCGCGCAGAGTATCCATCCAAACCGTCGTGTAGTTGATGATGCGTTCGTGTTTGAGCAGTTCGCGCGACATCAGAGCGATGTCATAAGCGGAGGTCAGGTGGTCGTCCGTGTCGTCGTCGAGCCCCGTGCAGTTTATGAAAACGGTGTCTTTCATACCGAGCCGCGCGGCGCGGTCATTCATCATTTTTACGAAGCCCTCGCTGCTGCCCGCGATATACTCGCCGAGGGCCGTGCACGCGTCGTTCGCGCTGTAAATTGCAGTCGCTTTCAACAGGTCGTCGACAGACATGGCTTCGCCTTCTTTCAGCCATATCTGAGAGCCGCCTTTGGACGACGCCGTCGAGCTGGTCGTCACCATGTCGGTGAGCGCGATTTTACCGTTGTCAATCGCTTCCGTTATCAAAAGCAGCGGCATGATTTTGGTGACCGACGCGGGAAACACCTTTTGATGCTCGTTCATGGCCATCAGCACCTTGCCGGTTGAGGCATCCATAAGCAGGGCGGATTTCGCCTTCACCTTAACAGGCATACCGGTTTGTTCCGGGGCCGCGGCAAAGGCTTCCCCGGATAAATACACTTGGGATTCGTCAACCTCGGCAAAAGCAAAAAGGCTCAACGAGGTCAGCATGAGCAGGAGAACCAGTTGGAATGACAGACATCGTATCCATTTCTTTTTCATAGCGCACCTCTGTCTTTTTGTGATAGTAATTCTTATGCTTGGCAAAGTTAGATTAAAACCAACGCCTTCCGTATTACGCCGCTATTATTTCACATGTTTACTATGTTTATTATGCAGGCTTCTTCATATTGACTTTAAATTAATTTGTAGTATTATGTTGATATTCATGAAACCTATTACAAACAAAAAACGGAGCATGCCATGAAAATCGTGATCACCGGCGCCGGAAAAGTCGGAGAAGAATTGTGCAAAAGCCTGTCCGAAGAAAACAACGATATTGTTCTTATCGAGAAAGACCCCCGAAGGCTTGACCAGCTCATCAGCGCGGCGGACATCACCGGTATCGCCGGCAACGGCGTTTTGTATGACACCCAGCTCGAGGCCGGGGTTGACAGCTGCGATGTTTTTATCGCCGTGTCGCTGCATGACGAGTCGAACATTATCGGAGCGATTACCGCGAAAAAGATCGGGGCCAAGTACACGATCGCGAGAGTAAGGGATCCGGAATTTTCATCCCAGATTAATTTTGTCAGGGAAAGCCTCGGTATTACGCTGCTGATCAATCCCGAATTGGTTGCGGCGTCCGAAATTGCCGAGATTATTGAGTTCCCTTCCGCGCTCGGTATCGAGCGGTTTGATAACGGCCGCGTCAAGATTGTGGAAGTGAAAATCGCTGAAGACAGCCCGCTCGCGGGAAAAACGGTGAAGCAGCTTCGCGAGGAGTACCCGGATATCATCGTGTGTGTAATCAACAGCGGCGGGAACATATGCATTCCCAACGGTGACACTGCCATTCAAACCGGCGACCATATCCATATAACCGGCCTGCTCAAAGACATTGACCGGTTTTATGTCAACGCGAAAAGCTTCAAAAAACGCCTTCATTCCGCTCTTATTGTCGGAGGAGGGAGAATTACCCATTATCTGCTGCCCCGCCTCACCGCTCTGAAAATGAGGCTTAAAGTGGTCGAAAAGGACCCGGAAATGGCAGACAGCATCGCGGCCGAATTCCCGGATGTGGATGTGGTGCTCGGCGACGGCACAGAGCAGGCTTTTTTAAAAGAAGAGGGCCTTGGCAATTATGACGCGCTCATCGCGTTAACCGGGGTTGACGAAGAGAATCTTCTGCTGTCGATCTTTGCCGCTCAACAAGGTGTGAAAAAGACGATCTGCAAGGTGAACAGAGTAGACCTTTTAGATGTTATTAAACATGAAGACATCGACTCGGTGATCACTCCGAGCCGCCTGATCGCGGACAGCATTATTCGGTTTGTGCGCGCCAGGAAAAGCGCCAAAGGTTCCGATGTTGACGCCCTTTACCGTTTGGAAAACAACCGGGTGGAAGCGCTGCAGTTTCATGTGTTGAACGAGAGCAAGGTGAAAGACATACCGCTGCAGGAGTTGAAACTTCTTAACAATTTGATTGTTGCTTTTATTATCCGTAACGGGAAAGCGATTTTTCCGTCGGGGACCGATGCCATTGCGAATAACGACAGGGTGATTGTGGTTACCACTCATCACAACCTGAGAGACATTGACGATATCCTCGCCTAATCTTATATATTTAAAAAAGCGGGTCATATAACGATGAATTACAGTATTATCCGTTTCGTAATAGGCAAAATTTTGTTCGTGGAAGCCCTGTTGCTTATCCCCTCCCTGCTTGTCGGATTCCTATATATCGGCGAAGACGGTTCGGAGCCGATCTTCGCTCTTTTAAAGACGGCAGGCCTGCTCCTGGTTTTCAGCCTCGCTCTGTCCGTGCGCAAACCTTCCAGAACGAATTTGTACGCGCGCGAAGGGCTGGTGATTGCCGGCCTGTCATGGTTTTTGCTGTCTTTCTTCGGCGGATTGCCTTTTGTTTTCAACGGCACTCTCCCCTCCCTGATCGACGCCTTCTTTGAAACCGCAAGCGGGTTCTCGACAACGGGTTCGAGCGTCATCACCGATATTGAAGGTGTGGAACACGCGATTTTATTCTGGCGCAGTTTTACGCATCTTATCGGCGGAATGGGGATTCTGGTTTTTACGCTGGCTGTTTTGCCGAAAACCGGGTCTGAAAGCGTTCATATCATGAAGGCGGAAGTACCCGGCCCGATATTCGGCAAGTTGCTCTCAAGGGTGCGCGGAACCGCCCGAATTCTGTATGTTATTTATTTTGCTATGACCGGGGTGCTCATTGTTTTGCTGGCTTTGAGCAAGAAAATGGATCTGTTCGACGCCTGCTGCCACGCGTTCGGAGCCGCGGGGACCGGCGGGTTCGGCGTCAAGTCAGACTCTGTTTTATTTTATGACAGCGCTTATATCGACATCGTTCTCGGTGTGGCGATGATATTGTTCGGCGTGAATTTCAACCTGTATTTCCTGATGGTATACCGCAAGTTTAAACCCGTATTAAAAAACGAGGAACTGCGCTGGTATTTGGGAATCATCACGGGCGCGATTGCGGTCATATGCATCTTTCTATGGCCGCGTTACGATTCATTCCCGCGCATGCTCCGGGATGTGTTCTTCGCGGTTTCATCAATTATCACCACAACCGGCTTCACCACGGAGGATTTCGGCAAGTGGCCGCTGATAACGCACGTCGTCCTGCTGATACTGATGTTTTGCGGCGCGATGGCCGGTTCAACGGGGGGCGGTTTGAAATCCTCCCGGGTTGCCATCTATGTAAAGTCCGCGATACAGGAAGTCAGGCAAAGCCTGAGCCCGAACCGCCGCCTGCCGTTCCGGTTTGAAGGCAAAACGCTTGACGCCGGTATACACCGCAGCGTTTTTCATTTTTTGGCCGCGTACTGCCTCATTTTCTTTGTGTGTGTGCTCATTGTCAGCGCGGACACCGAGGATTTCATGACCTCTTTCAGCGCCGTGGCCGCGACCTTCAACAATATCGGCCCCGGCCTCGGCGAGGTCGGGCCGGTCGAGACCAACTATTTCGGACTCAACAATGTGTCAAAAATCACACTGAGTGTGGCGATGATCGCGGGCCGCCTTGAAATCTTCCCGGTGTTGATTCTTTTCGCGCCGAAAACCTGGCACAAGGCATGATCCCCTGTCCGCTGTGAGGGCTTATGACCGTTTCTTTTTATACACTGGGCTGTAAAGTCAACCAATACGAATCGCAGGCGATGGCCGAGTTGTTTGCCGCCGCCGGTTACGAACTTGCCGTCACGGGCGGCGAGGCGGATATTTATGTCATCAACTCCTGCACGGTGACAGCCGAAAGCGACCGGAAAACGCGGCAGGCCGTCCGGCGGTTTAAGAGGCTTCACCCCCGCTCGGTTGTCGTTTTGGCCGGCTGTATGCCGCAGGCGTATTCGGAGACGGCCGGGGATTTGCCCGAGGCTGACATCGTCACCGGCAACAAAGACCACGCCGGCATATTAAAACTGCTGGAAGGATATTTTGCCTGCGGAGAAAGAACAGTCCGCGTGCTGCCGCATCAATCGGGCGAGCCGTTTGAATCAGCGGGCATCACCGGTTTCAGCGAGCGCACAAGGGCCGTCGTGAAAATCGAGGACGGCTGTGACCGGTTCTGTTCGTATTGCATTATCCCTTATGCCCGCGGCCGGGTACGCTCCAAACCCCTTTCGGAGCTGAAAGCCGAACTCGGCCGCCTTGAGGCTGCCGGTTTTGCCGAGATTGTGCTGGTGGGAATCAACCTGTCGGCCTATGGCAGCGATACCGGTCATTCTCTTTTTGACGCCGCGGCGTTGGCCTGCTCGTTCGAGGACATACAAAGAGTCCGCCTAGGCAGCCTCGAGCCCGACTTAATGACCGGCGAAACGGTAACTTCGCTGCGCTCGCTCACAAAACTCTGCCCGCATTTTCATCTGTCGCTGCAAAGCGGTTGCGATAAGACGCTTCGTGATATGAACAGGCACTACACAACGGCGCAATACAAAGCGTTGTGCGACACGCTTCGCGGGGCTTTTCAAGACTGCTCGATTACCACGGATATCATGGTCGGTTTTCCGGGAGAAAGCGAAGAAGATTTTTTAGAATCCATAGAATCTGTCCGGAAAATCGGGTTTGAGAAGGTCCATGTCTTCCCTTATTCCCCCCGCCCGGGCACGAAAGCCGCCTCCATGAAGCCGCAGATTCCCAAAGCGGTCAAAGAAGAACGCGCCCGCCGAATGACGGCGGCCGCGCAGGAAATACGGACTTCATTTTTAGAAAAGCAAATCGGAAAAACCTTAGAAGTTTTGGTCGAGGAGCATTCCGCGGGGGGAAACGCGCGGGGGTACACGCCGAATTACACGCCGGTGCAGATTACCGGGGAGGCTCCCGTCGGCGGGGTTTGCCGGGTTAAGATAACGGGCGCGGAAGAGGATTGGTGCGTGGGGGAAAGACTACCTCTCAGTCACCTTCGGTGCCAGCTCCCCTAACATAGGGGAGCCAAGAGGCCCTTAGAACATCATGTGCTCTATGTAGCAGTCGGAGAATTCGGCGCTGTTGGTTAAATCGATGTATTGCGCGCTTGCCGCGATGTGTTCGGCAAGCGCCCTTTTTTCGGGGAAGGCCGCGCACAGAATGCCGCCCGCCAGGCTGGTGTTGCCGGCGGCGGCCGTCTTTTTTTGCAGTTCTTGCGGGAACAGACCGATGCGGGCCGCGTTGGCGGGATTGATATAACTGCCGAAGCCGCCGCCGATAAGCACCCGCTCGATGTCATCGGCCGTAAGGCCCGCCCTCAATAAAAGCATATCGATGGCGGCGGCGATCGCGGCTTTGGCGAGTTGCAGTTCCCGGACATCCTGAGCGAACAGGCTGACACCTTCGCAGACTTCGATTTTATCGCCGGATAACAAATACCCGGTTTCATCGATGATGTCGTGGTTCAGAAGTTCCGCCGCGATATCGATGAGCCCCGAGCCGCAGATACCGGCGGGCCGGGCGTCCCCGATGGTTTTTACCTTCGCTCTGCCTTCGGTATATTCGTAGGAGCAGACGGCGCCCGGTGTCGCGCCCATTCCCTGCTTGATGCTGGCCCCCTCGAAAGCCGGGCCGGCGGCGGCGGACGACGCGAGAATCCGTTCGCGGTTATACAGAGCGATTTCGGCGTTGGTGCCCAAGTCTATCAGAAGCGTATATTTTTCGGAATTCGTGTATTCGCTGACGATTCCGGCGGTCAGGTCACCCCCGGCAAAACTCGCGATACAGGGCAGGGTGCGGACCGGCACCCCAAAATCGAACCCCAGGTCTTTGCCGTTAATCGTTTGGCTTGCCAGGAACTGCGCCGTGTAAGGCGCATAGCCGAGCCCGGAGCAGTCCCGCCCCAAAAACAGGTGCAGCATGGCGGTGTTGCCGGACAACGTTATGTCCTTTATCGTTTCCGGCCCGTTTTCGGCCAGAAGTTGTTTGAGCATCGCGTTCGCCTGCCCCGTGACGGTATCGCAGAGTTCTTTCAGGCCTCCGTTAGTGACATATTTGACGCGTGTGATGACATCGGCGCCGAAGGACGCCTGCCTGTTTTTCTCACCGGCGGACGCGATAACTCTCCCTTCCCCGTCGGTCAACGCGGCGACAAGCGTCGTGGTGCCGATATCGAAAACCGCGCGGATTTTGCCTTGCGGCGCCGTGCCGGACGCCGTTTCGCTCTGTAAAACCTCCATGTTGCCGGAGGAGATGATTTCCACGCCGGTTTCTTCGCGAAGGGTAACGGCGCAGGCCAACCGGATGCCGTTTTCGATTTCCTCCGCGGTCAGGGCGGAGAGTTCCCTTTCGGCAGGCTCGACGAACGGGTACAAAATTTTCACCTTGCATTTATGGCAACTGCCGTTGCCGGCGCAAACGGCGTTGATTTCATAGCCCAGCGATGACAAGACTTTCAGCAGGTTTTCGCCGCCGCGGATTTCGACGGCCTGTTCGCTGCCGCCTTGGCGGATTTTTAAAAGCATAGCGTCCTCCGGTTACGGTATTTAAAAAACTACATTCGCGGTTTTTTCAGCGCCGCACGGCAGGGGTACGGGAAGCGACAGGGCATAGATATCCGTCGAGACGCATTCCCGGTCAAAAATCTGCTGTGCCCTTTCGCCGAGTTCATCGATATCCGAGGCGCGCATAACGATTGGCAGGGCGGAGGTTTCACGCGCGGTTCTTAACAATTCCCTGCCTTTGTCGTTGAAACCAAGGACACGGATATAGGGCGGGCTCCCCGAGGCGTCGGCGGCCGGCACGCCGAGAAACGAGGAAAGCACGACGCGGCGTATCCGCGCGTGGGAATACCTCTTGGTTTTGGCGAGCGAAAACACTTCTTCAAGGCTCGCGGCCCGCGCCGCGGCTTCATAAATACGGTTTTCGATTCCCTCCGAGACATCGGGCGCCTTAGCGATTCCCTCTGCCTTTTGTGTTCGCAACGAGCACAAAACCGCCGTTTCAAGGCGCGTGTATGACGAAGGGGCGCGTTTTTTTTCGGTTTCCTCGAGAAGAACGCAGGCGGAAGCCTCCGGAAGGTACCGGTCAACCGGCTTGCCGTTTCGGATATCATCCCGGATTTTGGAGGCCGAAGCAAAAGATCCGCTCGCTGTTTGCTCATCGTGCCGGGCGCCGGCGCGGCGGACAGCCAGCGGGCGCATCGGCGCGCCGAGTTCTTTCAAAGCGCGCAGGTATTCGACCGCGAGGGTGTCGTTGGGGTTTCTCAACGCGGCTACCCGGCCTTCCCCGAACAGTTCCCTGACAGCCTTTTCCCTCGCGGAAGCGTAGCTGAGCCCGTTTTTCTGTTTTGCCCTGACCAAATCGTTCAGGTTATCGCCGGACAGCGCCTCGAGCGTTTCTTCCAACGCGGCGGCGTCCCCGGATTCGCTGCCGAAACTGAGAAGTTCGGCGCAGCCGAGGGCGTTGAGCAAACTGACGGCGCCGAAAGCGAAGGTCCTCGCGCCGGCAATGGCCCAGGGAAGCGGCAATTCCAAAACCAAGTCGACGCCGCCCGCCAAAGCCGCCTTGGCCCGGGCGTGTTTGAGCATGATAGCCGGCTCGCCGCGCTGGACAAAATTGCCGCTCATCACCGCGGCGATATGCGTGGCGCCCGCCAGCCTCGTCTGCTCAATGTGATAAGCATGCCCTTTATGAAACGGATTGTATTCGGCGACGATGCCGGCTGCTTTCATCGGCGCGTCCTTTCGTTACCACCGCGGGGGGAGTTCGAATTTTGTGACGGTGCCCGCTTTCGTATAATCCCACGGAACAAAGCCCGCTTTAATGGCCGGGGATTCCGGCGACAGGGTAAAATCACGGTTTTCGATATACGCGAACAACGGGTCCTTGATGACGGCGTTTTTGTAATAGCCCTTCAGTTTCATACCCCAGACATATTTTCTGTCCTTTATCCTTGTGGATTCACCGCTGAGGATAACGCATTTGCGCTGATAGTCCCAGTAAATATTCGTGTCGTCGACGAATTTTCCCTTTTCAACGCTTGTGTACATCGGCTGGTCTTTGCCGACGATGATGTTGCGCGTCAGGTAGAGGGAGATATGCTCCTCTTTGCGCGAAACTCGCACCTGACCGTCGCCGTTCATGGCGAATATATTGTTGCGGACTTGATTCTCCCGGCCGTAATGCTGGTGGAAGCCCTGGGACGAGCAGTTATAGGCGAGGTTGTTTTCCACCGTGATATACGACGAGCCTTCGTCAAGGTAGATGCCCCAGCCGCCGTAGCCGCTGCTGCCGCTGTAGCAGCCGACATTGTGAACGACATTGCCGCTGACGACCGAATGCGGCTGCATGCCGAGCGTATAGATGCCGCCCATATCCGCGAGCCAGCCCTGGCCGATGTCATAAATCAAATTGTCCTGAATTTTCAGGTAATCCGTCACATTATAGGAGTACCCCCAAACCCAGCCGGCCGAAATGCCGGTATAAAACCCGTCGTGAATCTCGTTCTTTGCTATTTCGCAGTTTCTCGCGTGGATGAGCAAAACGCCGATGGCGTTGTTGAAAACCCGGCCGTATTTGTAAATGTGATTGTCCGTCACGGTGATGTTTTGCGTAATTCCCGGGTCGTCCGGCTGCACATTGCGGCCCTCGATAAAAACGGCGGTGCCGCCGATGTCATAAAACAGACAGCTTTTCACCGAACAGTTTTCGGTGTTCAGGCCGATTTTTATCCCGGAAGCGCCGATATTTTGAAGCGTACAGCCCGTAAAAGACACGCTTTCGGCGTTCGTGGCAAGAATCGCCGGCGCGACGCCGTAGGCGGCCTGGGAATTTTCGAGCTCGCGCGGGACGATGTTCCATTCGCAGCGGGCGAAGGTGACGCCCTCAAAACCGATGCCGTTGACGCCGTCGATTTTCACCATTGTTTCGAGCGTCCCGGCGTACAGCACGGTTGTTTCAAAGGTATCCGTCGCGAGAGGAACATAGTACAGTTTGCCCGCCGGCCGGTCAAGATACCATTCGCCCGGCTCGGAAAGGGCCTCGAAGACATTCTCAAAGAAATAACGGTCGCCCTGCTGAACGGTCATCGCCGTGGGTTTGCTCAGGCGGAGATACCCTGTGGCCGGGTCATAGCTTTCGACGGGTATGAAATCATCCTTCCAATAATGAAGGATGCGCACATCCACATCCCCGAGATTTTTGAACAAAAACAGGTCCTTCGGGTCCGCGTTGAAGGAGGTATTGGCTTTAAAATAGGTGCTTTCCGGCTCGAGCTCGTCGTCGTGGTTGACGGACGCCACCGTAAGCTCCCCCGTCTTGGGATAACGCGGGCGCGGCAGCCGCTTGTCGCCGTTGTACAGCGTGTTAAAAAACCATTTGCCGGTATCGACGGGCGTCGACCAGACGGCGACGCCGTTCACGGTTTCAGCCGACCAGCCGGAAAGCGGCTTTGAACCGTTGACAACGGGTTTTTCACCCGGGTAGGCTTTGAACGTGTATTGCCCCAAGTCCCCCGCGGTAAATTCCAGGGGTTTGTCAAGGAAGTATTCGCCTCCCCTGACCCATACGGTCAGCCCCCTCAAATCGCAGTCGCAGTCCACCAGCGTTTTAAGCCTTTCTTTGGCTTCGGCGAGCGAGGCGAGCGGCCCGTCCGTCCCTTCCGCGTTGGGTTCGGGCAGCTTGCCGCTCCAGTTGTCATTGCCGGCAGGCGACACAATCAAATCAAAGCGGCCCATGATAAACTCCTCCGTTTCACCGGGTTGAAACTCTTTCAGGGGAACAAAGCCGAACGCGGTTTGAAGAATCAGCGCCACATCCGCCGCGTTCGTTTTCCCGTCGCCGTTCATATCGGCTTTTTCGGCGGCTTCGCCGGTGAGTTTCGGGCCCCGCATCAGCGACACGATTAACAGTTTCGCGTCGGACAGGTTCACTTTGCCGTCGGCGTCAAGGTCGCCGAACCATTGACCGGCCGGGGCCTCGGCAAACACGGCAATATTCATAGTCAGAAGAATCGCGAGGGTCATCGACAACGAGATAACGCGTTTGAAAGTTGATTTCAAGATACTCCCCTCCCAAGTGCCGCTAAAGATACATCGGGGAACGGCAGAACCGTTCCCCGGGTAATCAGACAGGGTCGTTCCATTGAAGGCTGGCCGGGTCGAACGCGTAGTTGCGCAGGTTGACGGTGACGACATCCTTGCCGATGTCGAGCACATGGAAAAACGCGCCGTCGGGTGTTTTCAGGATGGTCATGCCTTCGCCCTCGACGCCGTCGAGCAGGTTACGGTCAAACACTTTTTGCACCTCTCCCGTGGAGAGCTTAACGGCGAAAATCGCGTGTTCGTCACGGCTGACGGAAAGGTAGAGAACCCCTTCGTAAACCTGGCCGCCCTGCACCTTGTGGACAGGAGCCGACAGTTCAATCGTGTCGATAAGCGCCAGCGTTTCGGCGTCGTAGACATTGAGCGTCGTGATGTGGTCGCGGCGCGCGGAGTAAATCACCCCTTTATCGGGGTCGGCCGCGCACCAGGGGACGCCGTTTTCGTGGTTTTCCAAAGGCAGCGGGTAGGTATCGATGAGCGCCAGGGTTTCGGAGTCGTAGGTCGCGATGTATAAGTGCTCGAACACCTTGCTGTCCTCAATCGGGGCGTAAACCTTGCCGTCATAATAAGTGATTCCGCCGATATGGACGCAGCCTTGGGCTATCAGCCGGGGCGGGATGGCTATGAGGTTTTGCGCTTCTATCGTCCGGCCGTCGAGGGAAGTTTTCGTCAGGCCAAAGTTCCAGCTGAAGTAGTAGCTTTCCTCGTCGTCGGCGATGCCCTGGGCCCTTATCAGCGCGTCGAGCAGCGCGAAGCGCTGGGTGCTGACGGGCTCGAGGTAACCGGGCTTGGGCGGGTACTCGTGTGAATTCGCGATTAATACAGTCAGCGCCAAAACCATTGCGATGAGTGTTTTGTAAAGACGCCGTAAATTTGAAATAATTTCCATTTGTTCAGCCTCCCTTTGGAAATTCCATGTATAAATCCATTATAGTAGCCGCCCTTTGCTTCGTCAAGGGGCGGCTATTTAATGGGCGGCTACTTTAAACACTGTACTGCGGTATCGCTGATTGGTAAACAAACAGTCAATGAGGTTAACGTTAATTTTTAGTCAATCATGATTTGCCGAATCGTACTTGACTAATTGATGTATATGTGATATGCTATGGACAATCGGACTTGGAGGTGTTTGCATGTTTGTCGGCAGAGAGCGTGAATTAGCGGCGTTAAATAAGCTGTATGATTCCGGCAAATTTGAATTTGCTGTTATATACGGCCGCCGCAGAGTCGGGAAAACCGCACTGATAAATCAGTTTATCGGTGATAAAAAAGCTATCTATTTTATGGGCGTCGAAAGCAACGCAAAGCAGAACCTTGAAAACTTCAGCAGCAGCGTCATTGAATACGGCACAGGCATTGAAGCCGAAACCTCGTTCGCATCATTTCAGGCGGTGCTGGAGTATGTGTTTAAGCTGTCCGAAAAGGAACGGCTGATTCTTGCCGTTGATGAGTATCCTTATGTCGCGCGCGCGTCAAAGAGCCTTGCTTCCACCCTTCAGCTCTTAATCGATAAATACAAAGATACATCGAAGCTGATGCTGATTCTCTGCGGTTCCTCCATGTCCTATATGGAGGATCATGTTCTTTCGTATAAGGCACCTCTGTATGGCAGGAGAACGGCGCAGATGAAAGTATTACCCTTCGATTTTGAGGAAACCTGCCGGTATTTTCAAAATTTCTCCGTTGAAGATAAGGCGCTTATCTACGGAATTGCCGGCGGAACACCACAGTACCTTCTGCAGATGGACGAGAAGCTGAGTATCGAGGATAATATAAAAAAGACATATCTAAACCCGACATCGTCACTTTTTGAGGAGCCCGTGAATCTGCTTAAGCAGGAAGTGCGTGAGCCTGCCGTATACAACGCTATCATTACCGCCATTGCCAACGGAGCTTCACGCATGTCTGAGATTTCGAGCAAGGTTGGCGAGGAAACCAATGTGTGCTCCACCTATGTGAAGAACCTCGCGGCACTTGGCATAATAAAAAAAGAAACACCTTACGGCGAGAAAGCCTCGCGCAAGTCGATTTATACCGTTGAGGATAATATGTTCCGTTTCTGGTACAGGTTCGTGCCGGAAAATAACTCCATCATAGCCCGCGGCGCGGACGATTTGGCGTACAAACGAATCGAACCCCATTTGACGGAGTATATGGGCGCGGTTTTTGAAGAAATCTGCAAGCAGTACCTTTGGAAGCTGCTGATTAATGGCAAATGCCCGGTCGAGTTCTCAACTCTCGGGCGTTGGTGGGGCAACGATACAAAAAAGAAAATGCAGGCAGAAATTGATATTGTAGGTGAGCAGAATAAAACAACCGCTCTTTTCGGTGAGTGTAAATGGACAAACGAAAAAGTCGATGTCGGCGTATTGGAAACGCTGACGGAGCGCAGCAAGCTGTTCCCTTATAAAAACGTGCAATTTTACCTGTTTTCAAAGTCCGGTTTTACGAAAGGTTGCATGGACAAGGCGAAAGAGCGGAGCAATGTAAGGCTGGTCACATATTCTGATATGTTAAGATAACAGCTTCAAATCGAAAAGCCCGGCGGATAGCCGGGCTTTTTCAGCTCTTTGTTGTTTCGGTCACCCCGTGACCGCCAACCGTTGAAAGCTGTCTTTCAAATTTGGATACAGTTCTTTATAAAGCGTGTAATACTTCAGATACGCGGCGGTATTTTCGGCGACGGGTTCGCAGGCCGGCCCGTATTGGATGACGGCGGAGCAAGCCTCGGCAACACTCGCGTATTCCCCCGCGCCGACGGCTGCGAGCAAAGCGACGCCCAAGGCGGGGCCTTCTTTGGAAGCGATGGTCTTGACGGGGCAATCGTATAAATCCGCGAGCATCTGCCGCCAGAGGGCACTCGACCCGCCGCCCCCGCAGGCGGCCATATTGCCGACCGCGACGCCCATTTCCTCAAGCACGCTCAGGCAGTCCTTGAGGGAATACGAAACGCCTTCCATTACGGCGCGCAGCATATCCCGCCTGGTATGGATGGCGGAGAGGCCGAAGAAAACGCCCCTCGCCGACGCGTCGAGATGCGGGGTGCGCTCGCCCATGAGATAGGGCAGATACAACAGCCGGTTGGCGCCGATGGGCACCTGAGCGGCCTGTTTATCAAGCAAAACATAGCTGTCGATATCCATGCCTTTGGCCGCCTCGACCTCGGCGGAGCAGAGATTATCACGGAACCATTTCAGCGACAGGCCGGCGGCCTGCGTGACGCCCATGACATGCCACGCGCCGGGCACGGCGCAGCAGAAGGTGTGCACCCGGCCCGGAAGGTCAATGGAAATCCGCGAGGTGTGGGCGAACACGACGCCGCTGGTGCCGATGGTGGTGAAGGCTTTGCCGTCCTCGACGACGCCCGTGCCGACAGCCGCGGCGGCGTTATCCCCCGCTCCCCCGACGATGGGTGTGCCGGCCTTTAAGCCCGTCAGACGGGCCGCTTTTTCGGAGACGCGGCCGGTGATTTCGGGCGATTCATAGACCTTACCCAACAGCTCCCGGTCGATTTCGAGCTTTTCGAGCACTTCGGCGGACCAGTCCCGCTTCGGGACGTCCAAAAGCTGCATACCCGACGCGTCGGACACCTCGGTGGCGAACTCGCCCGTCAGCATATAGCGGATGTAATCTTTCGGCAGCAGTATTTTGCGGCATTGTTCGTAAACCCCGGGCTCGTTATTGCGCACCCAGAGGATTTTGGAGGCGGTGAAGCCCGTCAGAGCCGGGTTCGCGGTGATTTCGACAAGCCGGCGCGCACCGACTTTGCGCGTGATTTCTTCGCATTCCGCGGCCGTCCTCTGGTCGCACCAGATGATGGAACGGCGTAAAACCTCACCGTCTTTGCCGAGCATGACCAGGCCGTGCATTTGGCCGGAAAGGCCGATGCCGGCGATTTCCCCGCCGCCGGTGCCGCTTTTGGCAAGCACTTCGGCTATGGTGGCGACCGTCGCGTTCCACCAGTCGGCCGGCTCCTGCTCGGCGTAACCGTTTTGGGGTTGGTACAAAGGGTATTCACGAACGCTCGACGCCACGACGCCGCCGTCGAGGGTAAACAGGACGGTTTTCGTGCCCGAGGTGCCGATGTCAACACCGATTACATATTTCATATAAGAATCATGACCTTCCATATAGTTTATGCTTCCGCATTGCTCCGCGACGGGTTTATCCTCTGCCGGGGATTTTACATTTGCGGCGGGAGCAAGCCCCCGCCCTACTCCGTGATGGATTTTTCCCTCTGCCGGGGATTAACGCCTGCGGCGGGAGCAAGCCCCCGCCCTACTCAGTGATTAATTGAACATAATGGAATTCAGGATGTTTTCCAGGTATTCCTGCCGGCCGCTCTCGACGACATCGACGACATCGCCGCGGGCCAGCGCGTATTGCTCGAGTTGCTCCATGGTCGCCTTGCCCGACACGATATCCGCTCCGATGCCTGTTTTGTAGCTCGCGTAGCGGTTTTCGACAAAATCGTCGAGCCGACCATCCTCAATAATCTTCAGGGCGACGCGATAGCCGAGGGCGAAGGCGTCCATACCCGCGATGTAGGAATGGAAAATGTCCTCGTGCGTAAAAGAACCGCGGCGTGTTTTCGCGTCGAAATTGAGGCCGCCGTGGACAAAACCGCCGGCTTTGATGACCTCGAGCATACACAGGGCGGTGTCATAGACATTCGTGGGGAATTGGTCGGTATCCCACCCCAGGAGCATGTCGCCCTGGTTGGCGTCGATGGAACCGAACGCGCCGTTGAGACGGGCGACGCGAAGCTCGTGCTGGAAGGTATGCTGCGCCAAGGTGGCGTGGTTGGCCTCGACATTCATTTTGAAATCGTTCTCCAAACCGTATTTGCGCAGAAACGCGAGCACGGTGGAAACATCGAAATCGTATTGATGCTTGGTTGGCTCTTTCGGCTTGGGTTCTATGTAAAAATACCCTTTGAAGCCGATTTTCCGGCCGTAATCGACGGCGAGGCGCATCAGGCGCGCCATGTTGTCGAGCTCGAGGCCCATGTCGGTGTTCAGCAGGGTTTCGTAGCCTTCCCGCCCGCCCCAGAACACATAGCCGCTGCCGCCGAGCCCGACGGTAATTTCAAGCGCTTTCTTAATCTGCGCGGCTGCGAAAGCGAAGACATCAGCGTTGCAGGCGGTGCCCGCCCCGTGCATATAGCGCGGGTTGCTGAAACAGTTCGCGGTGCCCCACAGGAGTTTTTTACCGCTTTTATTCATGAGGCCTTTTATAACGGGGACGATTTCATCGAGGCGGGCGTTTGTTTCGGCCAGGGTGCCGCCTTCGGGGGCAATATCGCGGTCATGGAAGCAAAAATAATCGATGGAGAGCTTGTCAAGCAGCTCAAAGCAGGCGTACGCCTTGTTTTTATAGATTTCCATATCGGTTTCGCCGCCGAACGATTTGTCCGCTGTTTCGACGCCGAACATATCCCGCCCGCCGGCGCAAAGCGTGTGCCAATACGAAACGGCGAACTTCAGCGTGTCTTTCATGGCTTCGCCGTTTATGATTTCATCGGGATTGTAAAAGCGAAATGCCAACGGATTCTTTGAGTCGGGCCCTTCGTACTTCACTTTCGGAACGGCGCTGAAAAATTCATTCATTATTTTGCCCCCTAAGTAAAATAGTCCTTGAATATTTTAGATTGTATGTATATAATATATCAGTTATAAGCTTGTTTCAAGCTAAAAATCTCTCTGGGGGCGTGGATTTGAAAATATTGGTAATCAATGCGGGAAGCTCGTCGCTGAAATATCAATTGATTGATATGGACGGCGAAAAGCTCATCGCGAAAGGGATTTGCGAACGCATTGGGCTGGACGGCAAAATCACCGGATCGGTTACGGAAGACGGCAAGTTCTCCTACGAGGTGCCGCTTGAGAACCATACGGACGCTTTTGTCGAAGTGAAAAAGGTTCTCACCGAGGGTTCGTATAAAGTCATCGACGACCTGTCGGAAATCACGGCTGTCGGGCATCGTATCGTGCAGGGCGGGTCGCTATTCAACAAAAGCGTGCTCGTCACCGACGAAGTGATCGCCGGTATCGAGAGCCTCATCGACCTCGCTCCCCTGCACAACGCGGCGCATTTACAGGGCATCAACGCCTGCCGAAAGGTGTTCGGCGAAGATGTGCCGGAGGTCGTGGTATTTGACAACGCGTTTCACTCCACTATGCCGCCGGAAGTGTATACCATTCCGGTGCCTTACGAGTACTATGAGAAGTATAAAATTCGTAAGTTCGGTTTTCACGGCACATCCCACCGGTTCGTCAGCCAGCGCTGCGCGCAGGTTATGGGCCGGAACATCGAAGAGTTGAAAATCATTACCTGCCATTTGGGCAACGGCTGCTCGATCACGGCCGTTATGCACGGCAAGGTGCTTGACACGAGCATGGGCCTGACACCCCTTGACGGCTTGATTATGGGGACGAGAAGCGGCGGTATCGATCCGTCGGCCGTGCTTTACCTTCAGGAAAAAGAGGGGTGGACACCGCAGCGGACAGACGATATTCTCAACAAAGAATCCGGCGTTTTAGGCATTTCGGGCGTTTCCAGCGATGACCGGGATCTCCGGGCTGCGCAGGATTCGGGCAACGAGCGCGCCGCGCTCGCGAGGAAAATGCAACGGTACCAAATCCGCAAGTTCGTCGGCAGCTATACCGCGGCCATGGACGGCGTCGACGCCATCGTTTTCACCGGCGGCATCGGCGAAAATGTCGTCGACCTAAGAGCCAGCGTGTGCAACAACCTGACATTCCTGGGTGTTAAAATCGACCCGGAAATGAATGAAAAACTCGTCTTCGGCAAGGAAGGCGAGCTATCAGCGCCCGATTCCAAAGTCCGCGTTTTTGTACTGCCCACCAACGAGGAGCTTGTTATCGCCAGAGACACAAAAGAAATCGTGGAAGCGTTGTAAGTGGATAGCGGTGAACGCGATGAAAACGCGCAGGGAGATGACAAACGGTTGGCAAAGATAACTTCCAAAGAGATTATTTTAAGGATATTACGCCACAACGAGCCCCCGCGCGTCGGGTTTCATTTCAACAACATGAAAAACTCGGACTTCACCTATGTCGGCAGCCGCGTCTATGTCGACGAACAGCCCAACCCCTACAACCGCTGGGGCAACCATGAGGAGTTGTTAAAGCTGACCGGGTTTTCCGGCGAGGTTCGCGCCGACCGTTTCGGCAACATCTACGGCCGGTTTAATGGAAAAACCAAGGGCGAATGCATCCGCGGAGTTATTCAGGACTGGAGCGATTTCGAGAAATACACCATGCCGAAACTTGACCCTGCCTTTGCCGATAAACTCAAAGGCATGGAACTTGGCAAAGCCAAAGGTTTCGTGCTCACAAGCGGCGGGTCCATTTTCTCCGCACTGCGCGACGCGCGGCTCATGGCCAACGCCCTGGCCGACACCGCGCTCGAACCGGATATGGTGACGGCGTTCTGCGACAGGGTGGCCGAGCACGAGGTGGCTGTCATTCAATCTCTCGAAGGCTGCGGAATCGACGGCATGATGTTCGGCGACGACTGGGGCACGCAGGATCGCACCTTTATCTCGCCCGACTCGTTCCGGGAGTTGTTTAAGCCAGCCTATAAAAAAGTATTCGACGCCTGCCACAACGCCGGCATTCAATGCTTTATGCACTCGTGCGGTTACATTTACAATTTTATCCCGGATCTTATCGACGCGGGCGTCAACGCGTTCCAATTTGACCAGCCCGACGCTTACCCTTCGGAGGTCTTGGCCGAAGAGTTCGGCCGGCAAGTTGTCTTCCACTCCCCCGTCGACATCCAGAAAGTGCTGCCGACGGGCAACCGCGAAGTCATTGAGAAACGCGCTTTTGAAATGCTCGATATTTTTAAAAAGTGCGGCGGCTCCTGGATTGCCAAGGACTATCCATCCTACGGCGATATCGGCGTCGACCCCAAGTGGGCTCGCTGGGCGGAAAAAATCATCGTCGCGAACGCGAAGATGTGAAAAATGCTAAATTAAAGGGCTGCCGGTTGGCAGCCCTTTTTCTACCTCTCAGTCGCCTGCGGCGACAGCTCTCCTACCATAGGAGAGCCAAGGCGGGCGCTGCCGCTTTTTACCCTTCTACCCTGCCGAGCAGAATCTCCGCCCTTGCCGGCGGTTCGCCGCCGATTTTCAGGGCGTTGGCCAGTTCGAAGGCGGCGGCGTCAAACAGATTCTCTTTGTCGGCGAACATCAGCGCGAGGGGCTCGCCCTCTTTGACATAATCACCGTTTTTATATTGAAGCAGGATGCCCGCCGAGTAATCGATGGCATCCTCTTTTTTTGCCCGGCCGGCGCCGAGCAAAGCGGACGCGACGCCGCACCGTTCGGTATCGGTCGAGACGATATAACCGCTTCGGGTGGCTTTCACCGGCCGGCAGTATTTCGCTTTGGCGAACTTGCCTGTGTCTTCGATATAGGCCGGGTCGCCGCCCTGCGCTTCGACCATTTTTATCAGGCATTTGAGCGCCGCGCCGGAGGCAAGCGCCTCCCGCGCGAGGGCTTCGCAGCGGTCCATAGGGCCGGTATCGGCGAGGTAAAGCATATGCGAAGCCAGCAGCAGGCAAACCTCCGTCAAATCCGCAGGGCCTTTGCCTTTGAGCGTGTCGACGGCTTCCGCAACTTCAAGCGAGTTGCCGACGGCGTTGCCCAAAGGCGCGTCCATATTCGTGATCAGGGCCATCGTCCTGCGGTTGTTGTGTTTGCCGATGGAAACCATCACTTCGGCCAGCGCCTTCGCCTGTTCGACCGTTTTCATAAATGAGCCGCTGCCCGTTTTGACATCGAGCAAAATTCGGTCGGAGCCGGCGGCGATTTTTTTGCTCATGATGCTCGCCGCGATGAGAGGAACGCTGTCAACAGTGGCCGTGACATCGCGCAAAGCGTAAAGTTTCTTATCGGCAGGCGCGAGATCGCCCGACTGACCGATGACGCACAAGCCGACACGGTTAACGATATCGAGGAATTCTTCTCTTTCGATGCTTGTCCGCAGGCCGGGAATGGATTCAAGTTTATCGATTGTCCCGCCGGTATGGCCGAGGCCGCGGCCCGACATCTTGGCGACTTTGATACCGCAGGCGGCGGCAATAGGCGCGATGACGAGCGTCGTTTTGTCCCCTACGCCGCCGGTGGAGTGCTTATCGACTTTGGTGCCGCCAATGGCGGATAGGTCCACCCGGTCGCCCGAGTCGGCCATCGCCAAAGTCAGGGCGGCTGTTTCCTCTGCGTTCATGCCGTTAAAATACACGGCCATCAGCAGCGCGGAAACCTGGTAATCGGGAATTTCCCCTTTAGTGAAACCGCCGATAAAATATCGCAATTCGTCTTTTGATAGGGCCCGGCCGTCCCGCTTGGCCTTAATAATGTCAACCGTCCTCATACCGGTCACTTCCCTTTCCAAACAGACCGAATTCCTTTTTGTCATTGAATAAGCCTATTATAACACTGCGGGAAACCGTTGAAAAGCATTTCGATTATCTTCCACTCTTATCGTAAGGCTGCCCGGACGCCCTGGGCGCCTGCGATGACCTTGATGAAAACACGAGAACGACGAGCGTGGCAATATAAGGGACCATCTTGTATATGTCGTTTGATATCGACCATTCCTGCATAATGGGAATTACGGAGTATACGGCCGCGATTGTTTTTAAAACGCCGAAAAAGAGCGCGGAAAAGAAAATGCGCCACGGCTTCCATTGGCCGAATATCAGGACAGCCAAAGCCAAAAAACCATAACCGGCAACGTCGGCGTTGAAGTTTGTCGAAGTCGGGATAATAAAAACCAAACCGCCGATGCCGCCGAGCATACCTGAAACAAGAACGCCGGCATAGCGGATTTTGTACACATTGATGCCGACGGAATCCGCCGCCTGGGGGTGTTCACCGCAAGCTCTCAACCGCATCCCGAACCTGGTTTTATACAGAATGATTGACGAGAGCACCAGAATACCAAAGCCGATATAGGTTGTTATATAAGCGTTTTGAAAAAGCATCGGCCCGAGCACGGGTATTTTGCCCAACAGCGGAACCGATTTGATATGGAACCGGTTTTTAAACGGAATCTGCTGCACGGAACGGATCATTCTCGCCACAAAGATGGCTAAAGCAGGGGCGATCATGTTCAACGCCGTGCCGCTGATGACCTGGTCCGCTTTCATGTTGATGGCGGCGTAAGCGTGAAGCAGCGAAAACACAAGCCCGGACGCCGCAGCAACCAAAAGCGCGAGCAGGAGCAAAAGTTGGCCGTGCATGGTTTCCTGAAAAGAGTAGATGACCAATACGCCGGCAAAAGCGCCGATAATCATGATCCCTTCGAGCGCGATGTTGACCACGCCGCTGCGTTCGGAAAACATGCCGCCGAGAGCGACGACCAGCAAGGGTATGGAAAAGAACATGGTTTGCTGCGCGAGGAAATACAGCAGCTGTGCCGCCGTCATATGGCTCCACCACCTTCCGACGGTTCTATGCGCGGTTCGGGCGTTGAGGTTGGGGCGTCGGCCGCCGGCCCCTCCGAGTCGTTTTGATCGGGACCGACGGCGGGCCGGCGCCTCCCGGTCAACAGTTTGCCGATAAACGATTTGAAGATCAACGCGAAAGCGCTGAAGTAGATAATGGAGGCGGTGATAATATTGATGACCTCGGGAACAAACTCATACTGCTGGAGGTTGAAACCGCCCACTGTAATGCTCGCGATAAACAAGGCGGCGAAAAGGATGCCTATCGGGTTGGATAGGCCGAGAAGAGCCACCGGTATGCCGTTAAACCCTTCCGGAGCCAACGCGTCGACCACTTCGATAAATTTGCCGGAACCGGCAAGGTACAAAAGCCCGCCGCCGGCGCCCGACAACGCGCCCGCGATGACCATTGATAAAACAATATTGCGTTTTGCGTTGATACCCGCGTATTTGCTCGCGTTGGGGTTAAACCCGCACGCCTTCAACTCATACCCGAATGTTGTTTTATTCAATACGATATATACGACGGCGACAAACAGCAGAGCGACGATAATGCCCCCGTTCATGCTGTAGTATGGGAAAACCTCGTTGAGGCCCCACTTGGGTATATTGGCGGAAAAGGCGACGGCCTGTGACCTGTTGGTAAGCTGGTCGTAAACGGTTCTTTTGACGAGCATATTGACAAGGCTCATGCCGATGTAGTTCATCATGATCGACGAGATGACTTCATGCACATTAAAAAACGCTTTCAGAAGCCCGGGCAGGAATCCCCACAATGCCCCGAACACGAAGGCTCCGGTTAAAGCGGCAAGCCAATGCAGATTACCGGGCATCCAAGTCCATTTCACGCCGATATAGACGGCGGCGAACGCGCCGATGATGAATTGCCCCGACGCGCCGATGTTAAACAAGCCCGTCTTAAAAGCGAAGCCAACCGATAGGCCTGTTAGCAGAATTGGAGTGGCGTAATAAAGCACCTGGCCGATGCCGGCCATTCCGTCTTCAAAACCGCCTTTGATGATCATCGCGAAACCGTCGAGGGCCTGGTCCGGGTTGGATATGAGCATAATGACAAGCCCGAGCAAAAGACCGACGGCAATGGCGAGGAGAGAGGACGAAATGGTAATAAACCCAGATTTTAACGGAGAGCGTTTATTGGACTTTTTCATGGTTACCCTCCCTTTTCGAGCCCGCCATATACAAGCCGAGTTCCCTGACATCCGTACTTTCGGGGTCGAGGCCGGCGACAATCTCCCCTTCGTAAATGACCAGAATTCTGTCGCTGACATTCATGACCTCGTCGAGCTCCAAGGATATAAGCAAAACGGCTTTGCCGGCGTCCCTCTGCGCGACAAGCTGCTTATGAATATACTCGACCGCGCCGACATCAAGGCCTCTCGTCGGCTGAACGGCAATGAGCAACTCCGGGTTTCGGTCGAGTTCCCTGGCAAGTATCGCTTTTTGCTGATTGCCGCCGGACATACTGCCCGCAACGGTGAAGGCTCCCTGACCGCTGCGAATATCGTATTGTTCAATCAAATCGGCAGCGTATTCCTCGATGCTTCTGAATTTAATAAAACCCGCCTTTTGAAAGCGATTTGTAAAATAGGTCTGCAGAACCAGGTTTTCGCCCAATGTAAATTGAAGCACCAGGCCGTGTTTTTGCCTGTCCTCCGGGATGTGAGCCATCCCCCGCATGGTCCGTTTGCGAATGGATAATCCTGTGATATCACTGCCATTCAATGTAATCGTTCCGCCGTCCGTTTTCTCGAGGCCGGTCAACGCGTAGACCAGTTCGCTTTGGCCGTTTCCGTCAATACCGGCGATACAGACGATTTCCCCTGCCCGAACGTCAAACGAAACACCGTTAACCGGCCTTTTGCCCGCGTGGCGCGCCTTGACAGACAGGTTGTCCACCTTCAGGATGGGGTTTCCGATATTCTCGGGTTCTTTTTCGACTTCGAAGCTGACCGGACGCCCAACCATCATTTCGGATAATTGCTCCCTGGATGTATCGGCAACATCGACGGTGCCGATATATTTTCCTTTGCGAAGAACGGTGCACCGGTCAGCGACGGCCTTGATTTCGTTGAGTTTATGGGTGATGAAGATAATCGATTTCCCTTCCTTGACCAAGTCCTTCATGATTCTCATCAGGTCGTCGATTTCCTGCGGCGTCAACACAGCGGTCGGTTCGTCAAAGATAAGTATTTCGTTCTCACGATACAGCATCTTCAGTATTTCTACCCTTTGCTGCATTCCCACGGAAATATCCGATATCAACGCGTCGGGATCCACCTTCAGCCGGTAGCTTTCACTGAGGGCCATTACCTTTTTTCGGGCTTGTTCCATTTTCAGGAAGCCGCCGCTCGTCGTTTCGACACCGAGGACGATGTTTTCAAGCACGGTGAAGTTGTGGACAAGTTTGAAATGCTGATGGACCATACCGATTTTCAAAGAGTTGGCGTCGTTGGGATTGTTTATTTTCGCGTCTTTGCCGTTGATTCGAATAACGCCTTTTTCCTGTTGATACAACCCGAAAAGCACGCTCATCAGCGTGGATTTTCCCGCGCCGTTTTCCCCGAGCAGGGCGTGTATTTCATGGCGCCGGATTCTAAGAGTCACATCGTCGTTTGCTTTGATGCCCGGGAATTCCTTGGTGATTCCGAGCATTTCGATCACATAATCTTCCATTCAATCACCCGCAAAATTTGTTGCCAAGGGAAAGAATTTCTGATAAAAGGGGCGGGCTGTTGCCCGCCCCTTTACCGGGAACTCTTAACTACGCCTTGATATAATCAATTTTCACAAACTCCGTCGTCATGGCCGGCAGGTTATTGGCGGTGTCCGCCGTAGTGGGGTCGCCTGCTTTGCCGACTTGGGTGTCTTTCAGAATCGTATAGTCGCCCGCGACGATTTTCGCGTACACAGCGTCATAATCGGCTTTTTTGAAGGCCGTGAATTTCGACATGTCCTCCGGAAGGCCTATGCCGCCGACTTTCGCGTCAAGCGTCTTGGATTCGCCGCCGGGGAAAGTATCGTTGTAATAAGCGGCAATCGTGTCATAAACCGATTTTTTGAGCATTTTCATGGCAGACGTGATAACCGTAGCGGATTCCGCCGACTGGTCGACGTCGACACCGATAACCTTTTTGCCGGCTTTTTCGGCCGCCGCCATGACGGAGTTGCCGACAGCGCCGCCGCAGCCGAAGATAACATCCGTGCCCGACGCATACCAGCCCGCCGACATCGTTTCAATTTCCGGTGTGGCTTTGAAGTCCCCCGTGTAATAATACTTGACCGTTACGGCTTTCGCGCCGAGGTTCATTTCTTTCGCGGCCGCGTTCGCGCCTTGAATATAACCGTAACCGAAACGGATGACGGCGGGAACGGCCATACCGCCCATAAAGCCGAGGTTCTTCAAGCCGTCTTTGACGGCGGCATACCCGGCGAGGAAGCCGGCTTGTTCTTCGGCATAGAAAAGGGAAGCCGTATTCTTCTCGGTCTTATAGACTCTTTTGGCAAAGTCCGGGTTGCCGTCATTCGGCGCGCCGTCGAGAATGATGAAATTGACATTCGGGTACTTTGTTTGGGCATTGTATACAGCCGGCTCAAACAGGTAGCCCGGGCAAACGACGATTTTCGCTCCGCCTTTGATGGCGAGGTCAATGGAGGCGATATACGCGTCGTTTGTCGCTTCGGTCGGTTTGTAATATTTGTGCGTTTTATTGTTCTCGGTCGCGTACTGGACGACGCCTTCCCAGGCGCCCTGGTTAAAGGATTTGTCGTCGATGGTGCCTTTGTCGGTGATGAGCGCAATCTCGAAATTTGTCGGTGCTGCAGTGGTGTTTTGTTTTGTTGTAATCGTACCGTCATCGCCGTTATTGCAGGATGTCAACATAAAGACTGCGGAAACGGCAAGAAGAAAGGTCAGAATAACAATGAATGACTTTTTCATAAAGCTCCTCCGGATTAATAAATTTACCTTTTTGAAGTAAAAATATTGTCTGCTGTTTCGCTGTTTTTATACATTAACAAGGGAATGTATAAGCAAGGGCTTCTTTTGAATTTTCAAAAGAAGCCCTTGCTTATACAAACACGATCCAATTTATTTTTTCTTCAGGTTGTCCGGCCCAAAACTTAGCGGCAACAGCTCGCCAAGGGTGTTGACGGAATAGTCTCTTTCCGATTTTGCTAAGATTATTACAAATTCCCCGGGGCTGCAAAATTCGGCCATGAACTGCCGGCACACGCCGCATGGCGGGCAGATATCAAGGCTTTCCGTGCTTTCCGGCCCGCCGACAACCGCGATGGCCGTGAAGCGGCGGACACCTTGCGAGACCGCGTTGGCAAAAGCCGTCCTTTCGGCGCAGATGGTCGGCGTGAAAGTCGCGGACTCGATGTTGCAGCCCGTGTACACCTTGCCGTCTTCCCCGAGCAGCGCCGCGCCGACCCGGAAGTTTGAATACGGGGTATACGCCTTTTCCCTCGCTTCAAAGGCTTGTTTTATGAGCTGCTTATAATCGATCATCACCCGAGCTCCCTTCCCGCTTCATCTTACGATTGCCGGCGACCCGCGACGCGGGACGGATGACCCGTCCCTACAGTTCGTTGGCCGGCGCAACATCCGATTGCCGTACCTGCGGCAGAAAGCTTTCGCCTTCGAGCGTGTCTTCTATGCCGAAAATATCAAGCACCGTCGCGGCGATATCCGAAAAGCTCTTTCTCGTTCCGAGGTTGATGCCCGGTTTTATGGGCTTGCCCGTTACTAGCATCGGCGTGTATTCCCTGGAATGGTCCGTACTCGGCGTGGACGGGTCACAGCCGTGGTCGGATGTGATTATCAAAACATCCTCGTCTTTCATTATTCCCAAAAATTCACCGAGTTGCCTGTCAAAATCAGACACAGCCGCCGCGTAGCCGTCCGCATCGTTGCGGTGGCCGTAAAGCATGTCAAAATCGACCAGATTGACAAAGCACAAGCCGCGGAAATCCTCGTTTAAAAGCGCGATTGTTTTGTTCATACCGTCGATATTATTTATTGTTCTTTCCGCAAAAGTAACACCCCTGCCCGCGAAAATGTCGTTGATTTTGCCCACGGCGAGGGTATCGAATCCTTTTTCGGCAAGCAGGTCGAGCATAGTCTGGCGCGGCGGGGCGAGCGAGAAATCATGGCGATTAGCCGTTCGCCGGAACAGCGGGTACTCGCCGGTGAATGGCCGGGCGATAACCCGGCCGACGGCGTGCCGGCCTGTTAATATCCCCCTGGCCGCGCGGCAATATTCATAAAGAAGCTCCGGCGTGACGACATCCTCATGGGCCGCGATTTGAAAGACGCTGTCCGCCGAAGTGTAGACAATCAGGGCTCCGGTTTCCATGTGCCTCACGCCATAGTCTTCAATGACTTTCGTGCCCGAATACGGCCGGTTGCACAGCGTTTTTCGCCCGGTCGCCTGTTCGAATCGTTCAATAATTTCCCTCGGGAAGCCTCCGGGATAAGTCGGCAGGGGTTCAGGTGAAACCAGGCCGGCGATTTCCCAGTGGCCGATGGTGGTGTCCTTGCCTTTCGAGCGTTCCCCAAGGCGCGCGAAACTCCCCTCAGCCTTGGGCGCCGGTTCGCCGGCAGAAACACCGTCGATATGAAAAAGGCCGAGACGGCGCAGGTTCGGCGCCGAAAATCGGCTTGAACGCGCGATGGCGGCGAGCGTATCGCTGCCCGCGTCGCCGTATTCCCCGGCGTCGGGCAAGGCGCCGATGCCGAAACTGTCCAGAACAATGAGGAAAACGCGGTTAATCATAGGTTTTCACCTCATTGGCATTGAGAAAAAAGGTCATAACCACTGTCAATACCCTGTTGTCTGCTCGTTTTTTACAATTTTGACGATGGAACTGGTCCCGAGGCGCGAGGCGCCGAGGTCGAGAAAATCCCGCGCGTCATCGAGGCTCTTTATGCCGCCGGCAGCCTTGATTTTAACCGCGGGCCCGACATGTGCGGCAAACATAGAGATATCCTCCCTCGTCGCCCCGCCGGCCGAGAAACCGGTGGAGGTCTTGATGAAATCGGCGCCCGCTTCGGTTACGATTTCGCAAATTTTCACTTTTTCCTCTTCAGTCAGCAGGCAGGTTTCTACAATCACTTTGAGTATTTTATCCCCGCACGCTTCTTTTATAGCCTTAATTTCGTCGAGTATATAGCCGTACCGTTGGTCCTTCAGCGCGCCGATGTTGATGACCATGTCAATTTCATCCGCGCCGCTTTCCACCGCGTCACGGGTTTCAAACACTTTCGCCCTTGTCGTATTGTAACCGTTCGGGAAGCCGATGACGGTGCAGACCGCGATTTGACCTTCCGTGTACGCCTTGGCCCGCGCGACATACGCGGGCGGAATGCATACGGAGGCTGTTCGGTACTTGACGCCGTCGTCGCAGATGCTTTTAATGTCTTCCCAGGTACTCGCCGGCGCGAGCAGTGTATGGTCAACGGCCGCCAATATACTATCAATACTCATAAAAATCCCTTCCTTATGTCAGAATTTTCCTGCTGCTGTACTATTTTACATCCAAAACCGGAGTATGTACACCCCTTTTGCGATTTGAACGGCTTGTATTAACATTTCCGGACTCGACTCATATTATGTTAAGGAGGCATGGCCTTAATTCTGTAAAAAGGAGAAATGTGCGTTCTATGATGGATTCATCGAAAAGCTGCTACCCCGGACTGAACAGGTACGACACATATGACCGCGTTAGCCCAAGCCACATAATGACTCCCCTGCCGGATGACGCTACCGTGACGATGGCTTATGTGCCCTTTCAGTTGGACACCGAAATCTATGACGACATGAAGGCGCTTGAGGAAGGAACGCTGTTCCCCATCCTCAATAAACCCTTCTTAGGGTCGGGGATGAGAAGATGACACCGAGAGAAGTGCTGATGAGAAAAGTAGCCGCAGCGGATTTCGCCTTGTTTGACCTGCATCTTTATCTTGATACCCACGCGTTTGACCGGCAGGCAATGGAAATTTTTGAGCGGTACCGTACAAAAGCCGAAATGCTCAGGCGTGAATACGAAGAGAGTTACGGACCGATAAGTCTCGGCACCGCGGCCGGCGCGGAGTGGCTGAAAGACCCGTGGCCTTGGGATACGGAAGGGAGTTATCGCAATGTTTAGTTATGAGAAAAAATTACAGTACCCGGTCAACATAAAAAACCCGGACGCGAAAGCCGCGCAGGTTATTATCACACAATACGGCGGGCCGGACGGAGAATTAGCGGCCTCTTTGCGTTACCTTAGCCAACGGTATTCCATGCCTTATGAGGAACTCAAGGGCCTTTTGACGGATATCGGCGTTGAGGAACTCGGGCATTTCGAGATGATAGGAGCGATTGTATACCAGTTAACCCGCAACTTATCGATTGACGAAATCAAGAAAAGCGGCTTTGACACCTATTTTGTCGACCATACGACGGGCATATACCCCGTTTCGGCCAGCGGCGCTCCGTTTACCGCGGCGTACATCCAGAGCAAAGGCGACGTTATCACCGACATGACCGAAAACCTCGCGGCCGAGCAAAAGGCGCGAACCGTCTATGACAACATCCTTCGCCTCGTTGACGACCCGGACGTCCGCGACCCTATCAAGTTCCTGCGCGAGCGCGAAGTCGTCCACTTTCAGCGTTTCGGTGAGGGCTTACGCCTCGCGACCGACAGGCTCGATTCCAACAATTACTACATGTATAACCCGAGTTTTGATAAACCGAAACGGTAACAGTAACCGCTCATCATTCGCATCCCGTTTTCTGCCCGGGGTGCGAATGCCTTTTTTATAACCTCAACGGCGAAGAGTTGAACTTTAGCCCGCCTTATGCTATATTGGCATAAGAACACAGTAAAAAACCGGAGAGTAAAAGCCCATGCAAAAAAGAATCGCCGCCATACACGATATATCCGGCTTCGGCAAATGTTCGCTGACCGTCGCGCTGCCGATTCTATCGGCGGCGGGAATTGAGACGGCGGTCATCCCCACTGCCATGCTTTCCACGCATACGGGAGGCTTTGAGGGATTTACCTACCGGGATTTAACGGACGATATGCGCCCGATTGCCGGGCACTGGAAAAGCCTCGGCCTGGAATTTGACGCGATATACAGCGGCTTTTTGGGTAATGTCAGGCAAATTGACATTGTAAAGGATTTTATCGGCACCTTTCGACGGAGAAACACCGTTGTTTTGGCGGACCCCGCGATGGCCGACAACGGTAAGCTGTATTCGGTCTTTGACCGCAATTTCGCGAAAGAAATGGCCGGACTTTGCGCGATGGCGGATATCATCGCGCCGAATATGACCGAAGCGGCGCTTCTGCTCGGGGAGGAATACATCGAAGGGCCGTACACACAACGCTTTATTGAAGAGCGATTGAAAAGGCTTGGGGGCACCGGGCCTTCCAAAGTCGTTTTGACAGGCGTGAGTTTTGACCCGGGCAAACTCGGCGCGGCGGCTTACGACAGGGAAACCGGGATAATTTCGTACGCTTTTTCGGGCGCCGTGGAGGGGATTTTTCACGGGACGGGCGATATATTCGCCAGCGCCATGTTCGCGGCGTATCTAAACGGGCATCCGCTCGCCTCATCCGTCCAAATCGCCGTCGATTTCACCAACGGCAGCATCATGAGAACGAAGCAAGCCGGCACGGACCCGCGGTATGGGGTGAATTTTGAGGCCGGAATACCGGAGTTTATCCGGAGTTTGGAGAGCGGAGTTTGAAGTGTGGAGAGTTGAGCGCGGAGTGTGCGGATTGTGAGAATTCTGATTGACGCGGACGGGTGCCCCGTCGTCGATATCGCGGTGAAATGCGCCGCGCGCAACGGCCTCGAATGCGTTGTCGTGTGCGATACGGCGCATGTGTTTGAAAAAGAGGGCGCCCGGACCGTCACCGTTTCACAGGGTACGGACAGCGCGGATTTCGCGTTGGCGAACATGGCCGCCAAGGATGACATCGTCGTGACGCAGGATTACGGCCTGGCGGCGATGTGCCTGGCCCGCGGCGCGCGGGCTCTCAATCAGGACGGACGGGTTTATGACGCGGCGAACATTGACGCGCTGCTGTTTTCGCGGCACGCGGCGAAAAAAGTACGACGCGCGGGAGGACGGCTGAAAGGGCCCGCCAAAAGAGAACGTTGGCAGGACGAAAACTTTGAACGAGCACTGCGGAAAATGACAGAGGCGAGCGTATGAAAACGGCCGTTGTCCGGAAACCCGGGAACGGCCGTCTTTTTCCGCTCAATCATATGGCGTAATTTTTGATGAAATCCATAATTTCCTTTTCCGTTTTTATACCCGTCGAAGCGCCTTTCGCCATGACGCAGTGGGTGCCGACGGCATTGGCGAAAACACCGCACTCATAAAGGTTCTTGCCTTTGAGAAGCGCCGATAAAAACCCCGCGCAGAAGGCATCCCCCGCTCCGGTTGTATCCACGGGTTTTATCTTTTCAAAAGTAGGAATGCTGTATTGTTCGCCTTCTTTCGTTTTGATGAAACAGCCGTCTTTGCCGAGTTTTATGACGACCGTTTTCGGGCCCATCGCCAGAAAAACATCCGCTATATCCGCCGGGTCCGTCTTGCCGGAAAGTTCGACGGCTTCTTCATAACTTGGCAGGAAATAATCAACAAACGGCAGACATGGACGCATGGCCTGCATCCAGCGGCCAGTGGAGTCCCAAGCGGTGTCGAGGGCGGTGATTTTACCCATCTCTTTGCATTTTTTCAGGAATTTCGCGCACTCGCCGCCGTCGAACTTCGGCATCAGGTTAAATCCGGCCACAAACACGATTTCGGCTTTTTCCGCAACCGCGTAATCGATGTCGCTTTCGACGAGCGTGCCGTTTTCACCGGTGCAGTGAATAAACGAGCGCTCGCCGTCCTCGGTGACGATAACAAGCGACGCGGAAGTCGAGCCGTTTTTGCTGACGATGAGCCCGTCGGTATTCACACCGTTTTCCCGCAAGGCGCTCAGCATAAATTTTCCGAACCCGTCGTCGCCGATTTTGCCGACAAGGGCGACGTCCGTTCCGAGTTTCGCCATATCAATCGAGGCGCTCGCCGCGCAGCCGCCCGTATAAAGCTCGAGCGTGTCGACAAGCTCCAATTTGCCTTTGGCGGGTATAACCCTGACGGGTTTCGCGATGGCGTCCGCGACGATGACGCCCACGCACACAATACCGCTCATGAAAACACCTCCGCTGTTTCTTGAAAACTTTCGGCCAGATTCAAAATATCCTCCGGGTTCGCGCCGTTGAGCATGGCAGACAAATACCGTTTGATCAGGCCGTTGTCGCCTTCGAGGCCGCAGGTTTCTTTCAGCACCGCGTCCGGCCCGGCAACTTTCAGCCTTTCTTTCAGCCCGGTATTTTCGAAACTGTTGCCCGGTTCAAACAGCAGACCGGCGGCTAAACCTGCCGGAATATACACGGGATTGACGCCGTTTTCACGGCAGAAGGTGATGGCTCCGGCGAAGCGGTCGTTGGCGGCAAGTTTTCTTAAAACATCACGGCCGACCCTTTCCACCGTGTCGCCGAGCGCTTTGTTGGCGAAGCGTTCCAGCAAGTCGCCGATATGCTCCTCCAACTCCCGGCCGGGAACACTGAATTTGGCGGCAAGGGCCCGGGCCGATTCGTTCATAGCCCGCCGGGCTGTTTGTTTTATAGCCGGTATTTCCACCGCCTGCCAAATATAACGGCAACCCGTGAGGTTTCCCAAATACGCGATGAGAGTGTGCCCCATGTTGTGGACGAATAATTTTCTATTTATGTAATACTCAAACGGCGAGAAGGGCTTGAGTTCCGTCACGGCGGGGAGTTCTCCCCTGAAAGCCGCTTTGTCGACGGGCAGCTCACAGTAGCTTTCAACGCACACCCTCAGCGGGTTGCCCTCTTTCATCTCTTCGGTCATGACCGGAACCATTCGGCCGACCGAGGCCTCCACGAGGCCTACGGTCCGCGAAAACATCTCTTTTTCTTCCGCGTCAAGCCATTCCGCGACAAGTTGAAACAGGCGTTTGTCCACGTCGATGAGATTTTCGCACACAAGAATATCGAGCGGCCTGCCGGGATTTTTAAGGTTTCTCAGCTTAAAGCCTTCCGCGATATTCCGGGCAATTTTCGGCAGCGCGCTGACGCCGACCGCCGTCGCCATAATGTCGCAGCCGGCTATGGTTTCGGCGGCTTTTCCCATGTCATTGCCGTCGGCGCAGCCGGCCGTTTTCACCCATTCCTCCCGGGCGCCGCCGTTTGACACAACGCGCACGGGGTAACGCTTTTTTTTGTTGAGTTCGTCGATAAAGACTTTGTTGACATCGATGAACACCAAGCGGTAACCCGCCTTTGAAAACAGCGGACCTAAAAAGCCCCTGCCGATATTGCCGGCTCCGTATTGCACAAATGTCTTCACCCGGCCACCTCCGGCGCCCGGGTAATATTTACATCGGTAAAAATGTCAGCCTCGTCACGGCTCTTGGTTGAAAACTCGGAAACGACCGCCCCTTCCGGCCCGGCCTTAAACCAGTGCTTTGTGTTTGGATAAAGCGTGTACTGCATACCGGGCGTCAGCGCGGTTTCATGAAAAACGGTATACCGGCCCGCGGGGGGCTCGACAGCCCTGTTTTCGGACGGTTCGCCCTCGGTATACAGATACACCTTGCCGAACCGGCAGCGGAACGTTTCCTCCTTGCCGGGTTCGCCGGCGACGGGCGGGTGGCGGTGTTCGGGGCAGGTTTGGCCGGGGAACAGCACGAGTTCTTTGGCGCACACGCGGCCGGTGTTGACATATGTAAGAATTTCGAGCCCGGTGTTCCACAGGTCGCCGAGGCCGAAATCCGCGACCTCGATATTCGCCTTTTCCTCCTCCGTAAGGACAATCCCGGCTTTTTCGAAATAGTCCAGGGCTTTTTTTCGCGCTTGTTCAAACTGCTCTTTGGTAATCATCTCTGTTGACCTCCACCGTGTTTCTATCGCTTAAAACCCGCCGGCGAGGACGGCCTCCACCGCGCTTTTAAACGCAAAATCCGTCAGAACCTGCGGCATGTTGATAAATTTTTCCAGCAGGCCCTCGATTTCCGCCTTTGCCGACTCGTCCGGGTCCGTGAGGTACTCGAAGCTTAAGTCCAGGATCTCACTGCAGAGAATCAGCTTCCTTGACCATGGCTTCAGTTCGTTAAAAAGCTTGGATTCGCTGTTTTTCAGCATTTCGCAGCAGGCGGCCAGGTTCATCTTATACTCCGCGATTAAGCCGAGCGCCCGCATAACATTGCCGGCCCGGAATTCCTGCTGGGCGGCCATGAACGTGCCGGCGAGCATCGGCGAATTGTCCACCTTCAAACAGGATGTCAGCAGGTTGTCGGCAAAATACTGAAACAAGCCGCTGTCTTTACCGACGACGGTGTCAATCGCGTAATTCCAAGAAGCCATGCGATCATACCCTTCGGGGTTCCACAAGTAATCCGCCACGGTTAAAAGCGGTATTTTCGAGCATTCGCAGTATTCCATGCAGTTGGCGATCAGGCCTTCGGCATACCGGTAAAGATCGGGGTCCCTGCCGGTGATATAGCCGAGGTGCATTTCGTTAACCATTTCCGCGTCGTTGACGGGGAAGTTGTCCCAATACAACGGCTTGTGGTTGGTCGCGTTGATGAACGTGACCGCTTCGGGCACCGTCAGTTCCTGTGAACAGATGTTGCGGCCGGTCCAAAACAAATCGATTCCCGCTTCAATGCCGCGGCCGAGTTTCGAAATAAAATACTCGTTGCCTTTCCCGTGGTATTGCAGGGGGCACAGCGTTAATTTGATGGCCGGGTCAATGATTTTCAGGTCGTCGTAAAGGCGGTTGGCAAGGTCGATGTGCGCGTTCACCGTTTCACCCGAAAACTTTTCGATATCCTCTTTGTAATGGAGTTGTTCGGGTATGTCGTCGAGCAGCAAACCGAAGTATTTCACGCCGCCGTCATAGATCTGCATGATTTTGTTAATCAGCGCGCGGTAGTCCTCTTCGCCGGTATAACGCATGCTCAGGCCCGGCGCGATGCAGAAATGAAAGTCGATAAAAAGGGACGCGGCCAGGTCGATGAGTTGTTTGAGGTCTTCAAACTCCTTTTCCGGATACAATTCGTCCCATTTATCCCTGTGATAGGGGTCGTCTTTCGGGCCGTAATAAAAGGCGTTCATCCTGTGAGCGGCCATGAGTTTAAGCATATCAGCTCTTTCGGCGGTCGACCATGGCTTGCCGTAAAAGCCCTCGATGAATCCCCTGCGCGCAAACAGAGGGTAATCCTCCAAAGACCCGATAAAGATTTCACCCGAGGCGAAAAACCGGGCGAGCGTGTTTACAGCGTGCCAAAGGCCGTGCCGTTCGGCGAAAGTTACGGTGATGTCCGCGCCGCCGTCCGTTTCTCGGCTTTCAATGCGGTACTTTTCATCGGTAAGGCGGCGGCTTTCTTCCACATAGGTCATGCGGCGGCTGTCTTCCCGTATGGTTTTAATCCGTATATTCCCTGTGCCTGTCCGGAACCCTTTGGCGGCAAAGAAGTCTGTTATATAAGCGGCTTCCTTCCCTTCGGCGGTAATGCCGATGTCAGCGCCAAGGCTTGCAGCACCGGTTACAGTCATTTTTTGAGGCTTTGGAAAAATCATTTTACGGCTCCTTCATATATGCGTTATTTTAAAAATCCCTCCAGGCAGTCCCGGTTGGCTTTGACCATCTCATAAAAGAGTTTTTCACCCTTTTCGCGGCCGATTCTTTGAACCGCGGGGTCATTGCAAAAGACGCGGCACAATTTCACCTTGTCTTTCTCAAAATACGCGTCGACGAAATCTTTTTGGTTTTGCGCGTGCACATTGACGATTTCGGCGATATCCTCGCTCATCATCCCGGCCGGCAAAGCCTCCACGCTGTCGAGCGTAAAAAGCGCGTTTGTCTCGACGGCGGTGTCCCGCACAAGGTTTTCTGCCTGGCCTTTGTTCGGCAGGTTGACATTGCTCATAAAGTCGCCCAATCCGCTGAGAGCGGAAATCATGATGACGCCCTCTTCTCCCGATTTTTTCAGTTTCGCGCGAAACAGGGGGGTGTTTATCAACTTAATCCTCGACCGGAGTATCTTGTCATAGGCGATACGGCCCCAAACGGGAGTTAAAAAGAAGCCGTCTTTCAGCACATGTTTATCCGCAAGGTATTTTTCCGGAACGAATTCGGCAAGGTGCCTGTCCCCCGCGGCGCCGATGCTGCCGTATTTCTCAAACAGACCGAATTTGACGCTTTCCTCGTTCCGTTTTCTTTTTATCAGCGACGGTACCAGCGGACCGAGCCTGTCTTTGTTGTTTTCCCTGAACATTTTCACAAACGCGGCGAACACCGGTATTAAGTCAAGGTCTTTGTAACTTGCTTTATTGACCCAGGTAAAATGGTTGATGCCCTGCACATTGATGCTGACTTCACGCCGGTCAAAGGTCTTGCAGCACTTTTTGTCGTTGAAGTCTTTTCCCTGCCGTGTCAGTTCACTCTTGACGGCCGCGAGGTCGGCGGCCATAAATATCTTCCGGTCTACTTCGGACATGGCGAGATACATACCCGCAACACCGGCCAGAATGGATTGAAGGCCGAACACCTCATGGCAGCAGCCGAACGCTTTAATCTCGGGGAACTCTTTATACAGTGTGTTAACGCACATGACCAGGGGGTTGGTGTAATTGATGACCCAGGCGTCCGGACAGTTTGCCCGAATCCTGTCGGCAAAAAAGCGAAACGAAGGGATCGTCCTGAGCGCCCTTGAGTAGCCGCCCGGCCCCACCGTGTCGCCGACCGACTGCCAGATACCGTATTTTTGGGGGTAATGAACGTCGACAACCATATTTTTCAGGCTGTAAGGCAATATGGATATTAAGACAAACTCGGCTCCTTTTAACGCCGTATCGATATTGCCGATTACGCGGCAATGCCACTCGCTTTTAATTTTGGGCGCGTTGTCCCTTTTCAGTTTATCGAAATACTTCTTGTTTCTTTGAGCCGCCGGTATATCAATGTCGTAAAGCCTGAGTTCCCCGCAGACAGCGTCCCCGGTCAAAAGGTCGGCGAAGTATTTATGCGCCCAATCTTTTGAGCCGCCGCCTATGTAGGTGATGACCGTTTTTTTCAATGGTTACTCCCCCGTCCATATCAATTCACGAAGCACTTCGTCTATCAAGTTCTGAAATCTTTCGGTACCTTTCTGTGGTACAGCCAACCGGCGAGATTCACCGGTTTTATAAAAACGGCCGCCCTTGTAATAAAATCCGCGGCGCGGTTTGCTTTCGGCTCCACATCCGTGCAGCAGGACAGCGATACAGCCGCCGCTTGTTCGGCCGGGTCGCAGGCGGGGTCAAGGTCCTGATAAACGGTGGTATTCTCCCCCGGGAGCAGGTCAAAGAAGTTATCTGAAAACGGGATTGCCGTGCAGGAGGATTCCAGCCGGATAAGCCGCGCGAACACGTCGGTTTCCACTTGGATGCGCAGACGGTTTTTCTCAACACACACCGTTTTTTGAGGCGCCGCTTTCGGTAAACGAAGATTCTTTTCCATATCCGCCAAAACGGTTTTTCTTAATAAAACTTCCCCGTCCGCGATCATTTCGGCAATAAGGCCGGTGCGCCCGGCATCGTATTCCTTTTTTAATTTTTTGACCGGCAGGTCGAACACATGCAGATTTGAGAGCGCTTTGACGGTAACCGTTTTCTCCCTGGCTTTCATGACGCCCTTTTCAAAGTCAAAAACAGCGAATCGGACGGTCACCGCGGCGTCGGCGTTTTTATCGTTGATGACAAAAATCTTAACCGTCTCCCGGCCGTCTTCGACGGAAACGGTGAGCGGGGCGTTAAAGTGGCGGGCGGTGTATTGCAGCGCTTTGTAATTGCCGTAATAATCCATGCTTGCCCAGGAACAAACCGGCCAGCAATCGTTGAGTTGCCAATACATCGAGCCGTTGCATCGTCCTTTGTTGCGGCGCCAGTGTTCCGTTGCGTCTTTGACACATTCCTGTTGTGTCACTTGTGAAAGATAGATAAAATCCTCAAAGTTCTTTGGCAGCCTGAAGCGGGACGCTATGTAATACACCATTTTTTCGTTGCCGCTCCGGCATTTTTGATGCGATTGGAAAACAGGTGATTTCAGCGAGTATTCCCCGGGTTGCGCGAACATCCGGATCGTTTTGATGTCCGGCAGCGACTCAAACCCGAATTCGCTGCAAAAACGGGTCAGGCGTTTTCTGTAATAGTTCATCGGCTGAAGGCCGTGCCACACAGCCCACAGATGCGTGTCCCCCACATTATCACGGTCGTGCCCCCGTTTGTGGCCGATACCGCAGGGAGAGCCGGGTATGTACGGTGTCGTTTTATCGTTTTTTCGTATTTCCGGCTCGAGGATACGGTAAAAAAACTTCTCGGTCCATTCCACATACTTTTTGTTGTATGACCCGGCCGCGGACATAGCTTCTATTTCATTGTTGCCGCACCAGAGAGCCAAACAAGCATGGTGGCGAAGGCGCTTGACATTGTCCGCGACCTCGCGTTTGACATTATCGAGGAAGTCCGTATCAAAGAACGGGTAAGGCTGGCAGGCAAAAGCGAAGTCCTGCCAGACGAGAATGCCGGCCTTGTCGCAAAGCGAATACAACTCGTCGCTTTCATAATAACCGCCGCCCCAAATTCTCAACATATTCAAATTGGAGAACAGCGCGGTGTTAACGGCATGCCGAAGTTTTTTCGAATCAAACCGGTTGATAAAAGAATCGGCGGGTATCCAATTTGCTCCCTTGATAAACAGCGGCACGCCGTTGAGGATGAATTGAAAATTTCGGCCGTATGTATCCTCTGCGGTGTTCAATTCGATGGTTCTCAATCCGATGGTTTTCTCAATCCGGTCCAGCGGCCGGCCGTCTTGAAACAATTCAACACATACCGTATAAAGAGGCTGCTCTTCCCTGCCCGACAAATCGTTCGTCCACCACAGTTCCGGATCGTTGATCGTCAGGCTTCCCGTGATTTCGTTCGAGCCTTTCCTCTTCTTTAGCAGTTTGCGTCCGTCGGGTTGTATAACGCTGATTTCGCAATCCGGCGCTCGGCCGAAATACTCGACAGCAGCTGTGACATCCAAATCGACGCGTTGATTCTTATGTTTTTGCTTGATTTCTAAATCAACGATCCGGGCTTCTTCTGTAAATACAACATGGATATTCCCCGATATGCCGCTCGGAGGCAAAACCGGGCCCCAGTCCCATCCGAAATGGCACTGGGGTTTTCGGATATGCGGTATTCCGTCAAGGCCGTTCCAGTTTTTCGGGCATTTCTCGGCGGCTTGTTTTTTTTCAACAAATTTCACCGGCGAAAAGAATACGATACGGATCGTATTTTCGCCGGCGGCAATCCATTTTTTTATGTCAAAGCAGTATCGAGTGTGCGCGTTGTCGCCTTTGCCGGCGAGATTTTCGTTTATGTAAACTTCACAGATTGTGTCGAGCAATTCACAGGTCAACTCAATTTTGGGGCTACGGGTCAACCCTTCGTCAACGATAAAACTTTTTTTATACTCCCAATCCTCTAAAGCGACCCAATAGGCTTCTTTTTCATTCATACCGTAAAACGGATCGGGTATTTTGCCGAGTCTCAGCAAATCAAGGTAATTGCATCCGGGTACTTGAGCGTCATGCCATTGTGAGTCTGTTAACGATTTAAAGAGCCATGAGCCGTTTAATGAGATCTTCATGTCAGCGCTCCTTCGTTTTGTTGATATGGCCGACTTGATTCTTTACAGATTATACCATTTTCCCACGCTGTTTTCCAAACATTTTTATAATTTATATCTTATTTGATGAATCAACAAAACAAGCCTAACGCTTAACAGTTTCCCTCAAAAACAGTTTTCAAATGTTTTCTTGCCGTTTCGGCCAGTTTGTATATCGTTTTTACCGGTGTCGGCGGTCTGTCGGCCATCTTCCACCGCGGAAAGAACCGGCTGATATGAAGCGGTATTTCCGGATTCACGGAAGAAAGCCACCGTGCCATAGAATCCATTTCCTCTTCCGAGTCATTTTCGCCCGGAATGATCAGCGTCGTCACCTCCAAATGGCAACTTTTCGAGACGATTTCAATGGATTTTTTAACAGTTTCGAAATCGCCGCCCGCGTTTTTGTAAAACGGTTCGTTAAACGCTTTCAAGTCGATATTAAACGCGTGAAAATACGGCAAAAGCCTTTTTAGAGGTTCTTCGCAAATCATACCGTTGGTTACCGCCACATTCTTTAAGCCGTTCCGATAAACCAGCACCGCGCAGTCAAAAACGAACTCATAGCCGACGAGGGGTTCGTTGTAGGTGTAAGCGATGCCGATGTTGCCTTGCGGGACAAGTTTTAAGGCCGTTTCAACCAATTCCTCCGGGGTGTATTCGTTCATCGGCAGATCTTCGCCGCCGGACATCGAGATTTCACAATTCTGGCAAAAGGGGCATCGCATATTGCAGCCATAACTGCCCACGGACAAGATTTTCGCGCCGGGATAAAACCGGCGCAGCGGTTTTTTTTCAATCGGGTCGAGAGCAATCGAAGTGATTTTGCCATAGTTCTCACTGATAATGGTTCCGTCCCTGTTGATCCTCGCCCGGCAAAGGCCTTTCGCCCCTTCTCCCAAAGCGCAATGATGCGGGCATATTCCGCAAACGGTTTTCATTTGTGACGCACCACCTCGAAGCGCTCCATGGAATAGCCGTCGTTCGGGCCAATCCCGGCTTTTTGCAGGGCTATCGACACCTGTTCTTCCGGTGTGTCGACGCCTTCCAGATTCGGCAGAAGCAAACCTCTTTTATACCCTTTCGAGACGATAACGCCGTATCGTTTCACATCGAGTTCATCAACGGAATGTACCGGCTCGGCTTTTGACAGAACATCCACGCTGTAAACAAGGTCGCCGAGTTCATTGGCCGTTACCGCGGGAAAACGCGGGTCTTGCGTGCCCGCGCTCACCGCGTTGCGCAAAATTTCGTTCGCGACGCAATCCGTAACCGGCTCGATGGTGCCGATACACCCCCGGAGGCGCCCGAACTTTTTCAGCGACACGAAGGTTCCTGCTTTTTGCTTTAACATCTCCTCGGGAAGATTCCCGGGCATGGCAGCGTGTTTTTTTGTTTTTATGAAGGTTTCGAGCGAAAGGCGAGCGAGTTTGACATAGTCGTCCTCATCGGACTTTACGTTCTCAAGTTTTTCTCTGTGCGCTGTTTTATAGACATCGTCAAAGCGGCGCCCCCCGTCGCTGCCGGTTGTTTCAAACGCAAACACGCCATACCCGACGCCGAACGGGCCTTCGTACGAAAGCCGTTCCGGTTTGACGGCTTTACCGTCCAAGGCGCCTGCCATAATAAGAAAAGACCGAAGGCCGCACTCCGCCGCGGATTCCGTCATATCCTCGTCGAGTTCAAGCAACTTCAAAAAATCGCCGTTTGCCAGGGCTTCGGCGGCTTCTTTATCAAATCGGGGTCCCGCCGCGTCAAACCCGTACGGACCGTCGTCCCGAAGTTTGTGTGACATATCGCCGCTGGCCACAAAAACAGCGGAGCGCCCGAGTTTTTCGGCTGTTTCCGCGACGCATTTTCCGAAGCGGTAATGGTCGACAAACGAAAGGCCAGACAGCCCGAGCCGGACAAGTTTATAACCCGCATAAAACTCGTTGATAAAGCGCAACGGTATCATCGTTCCGTGGTCAAGTGTTTTGTCCCTTTCGCCGAGAGTGCCCGCGGGTATACCCTGCGCTTCGGCTTGCCGCGCCAGTTCGTTCGCAAACGCGGTATCGTAGTCAGCACGGATAACGGTCCCCGGAGCACCGAAGCCGCGGAAGTTCCCGCTCGCGGCCGCTCCCGGCGAGATATGAAAATAATCGGCATAGAGAACCGAATGAGGAGAGGAAAGAATGATCACATCCGGCTTCAGGCGGGCAATCCGCTTAGCCGCGGTTCTGCACGCGTCAATTGTGGCTTGTATTTCTTTTTCCCTGCCCCGCCCAATTTCCGGTAAAATAACGGGTGGATGCGGCATAACAAACGCTCCCGTGACCGGCATAAGGTATTCCCCTTTTCTTTTATACTCCTATTTAAACACTTCAGCCCGCATTTCTATTATTATACCATAAAACAATGTGTTTGCGCGTCTTGTATAAGAAAGAATTCCGCCCGCGCTCTTTAAGCGCCGGCGGAACAACAAACCGTTACGAATACACTTGTCTGATTATTTCCCGGGGAAGCGGGCGATACCCTTTTATTCGCATGAGTTCGCTCACTGTCAGAATACGAAACCCCCTGTCCCTCAACACAGGCAGAATCATCTGCAATGCCCGCTCGGTCCCGCTCGCGTCATCATGAAACACCACTATGTCGCCGTCTTTTATGTCGTTTAACACGCTTTTTTTGATTTCCCCGGGGCCGATTCCGCGCCAATCGCCGCTGTCAATTGTCCACAATACGATGGGGTACTCTATCGCGGCTGCCGTCTTCGCGTTCAACCTGCCATAGGGCGGCCTGACGAATCGCAGCTTATAATCGGGTAAAACCGCTTTTACGGCTTTTTGCGTTCTTGAGATTTCTTCTTTTATTTGTTCATCGGTCAGGCCCGTTAAAGCAATATGCCCGTAAGTATGATTTCCCAGTTCATTGCCCCACGCGACCGCGGTTTTGAGGGTGTTTTCCCTGCCCGCGATGTTTTTACCGTTTATAAAAAAGGTCGCTGTGCCTTCATATTGTTTTAAAAGTTTCAGAATTTCAACGGTGTTTTCGCCGGGGCCGTCATCAAAGGTGAAGGAAACGACGGCCCGGTACGCCGGTTTTTCGCTTGTATTTTTCGGGAAACCGCCTTCCATTCGGAAGAATGCCGAAACAGCAATGGCTGTTATCAAGAACGTCATAGCAGTTAAGGCAAGAAGAGACGCGCGCCTCATTCCCGTTTTCTCTTCCGTCCGAATAGTTTTGTCACATAACCGTCAATGGACGCGACACTCTGAAAAATCTGGAAGAACAGGAGAAACAGTATAAACCCTGCCAGACTGTTTCTCAGCGGTATATTGATTCTTTCCTGGAACGCGTACATACTCCAAAACCAGATGATCGAGAAAACGAGAGTCAGCAGTGTTAAAACGCCGACAAAGAGGTAGTAGCCGCACAGCGCCAGGATGATGCCGGGAATAAAGCCGAACACATACGCCAAATCAAGATAAATAATGGACAGGTTAACATAGGCCATATACTTCGAATAAAACGAGCCCTGGTTCCAGGGTTTCACGCGCTGAAAGCCCTCAAGCATACCGATTGCCCAGCGTTTTCGCTGCCTGTATAATCCGCGGAGGGTTTCGGGAACCGTCGTAAAACCGACGGCCGTCGGTTCATAGCCGGACGCCAGGCCTTTTTCGAGGATTTGATATGTCAGGACGATGTCTTCGCCGACGCTGTCGGTCCATCCCCCGCACTCCCTGACGGCTTGCGTCGAATAAGCGCTGAAAGCCCCCTGCGCCACTAAAGTCGAGCGGTAACTTCCCTGAAACCTCTTAATCGCGGCGATGCTCAGCAGATAGTCGTATATTTGCATCTTGGCGATGATCGATTTGCCGCTGTTGTGAACGAACAGATTGCCCGCGACACACGCGCTGCCTTTGCAAACGATATGGTTCATAATTCTGCGCACCGCGCTCTTGTGGAGGAACGTATCGGCGTCAACCGTAATGAAGTGTTCGGTTTTTACCATACTCAGCCCCAGGTTCAACGCGTTTCTTTTGCCGATATCGGAACAGTATATATATTCAATCTTTCGTTTTTCGCAACTTTTGGCTGCCTCTTTTTTAACAATGTCAGCCGTTGCGTCCGTTGAGCCATTATCAATGACCAAAAGGCGTATGCTTCCGCCATAATCCTGATCGCGAATGGATTCGATCGCTTTCGCGATACCTTTTTCCTCGTTCAGGGCGCACATGATAACCGTTGTGTCCGCACAGGTATTGGGGTAGCGGTAAAGTTTTTTATGAAGAAGATTTGAAAAGAATACCGTACTGACCAGATAACCCGGCAGGAGCGCTATGCCGATAATCACCCACCAGACATAAAAGGCGGGCAGCCAGACAGAAACGGCGCATGCCCAAAACACTGCCAGAATGGTTGATACTAAAAGCCATATTCCGCCCAATGTGACGGATAGTTTGAATTTGCTTTTCATTTTGTCACCTCGCGTTATCAATTTATGACAACACACGGAAAACGGTGACAAGCTGTTTAATAACAAACAGAAAAACGGCGGCCCTTGTCGGACCGCCGCTCGGGTAGGGTTGACGGGTCACACTCCGCTTGGGTTGGTTTGGTCAATCGTCGCCGTATAGCTCGTAGCCGCCGACAGGATGTTCAAATCGAAGGCGTCCACGAAACCGTCCTGTGTCAGGTCAGCCGCGAAAAGGAACGCCGCGTTTTCCAACTCC
>Ga0123334_1000252_pt1 | contig 70546 bp, 64 predicted proteins | sample BiotimSIPDNA_FD_89706 | JGI IMG/M metagenome (GOLD analysis project Ga0123334, IMG submission 89706) | Anaerobic biogas reactor microbial communites from Washington, USA - Biogas_R1 time_0 SIP DNA | ecosystem: Engineered > Bioreactor > Anaerobic > Unclassified | place: Washington, USA...
AAGGATAATAGCCGTTGTTAGTTCAACTGAAGACAGATCAGTTGGTTCTCCTATTGAAAGAGCGCTCCACATTATATGTTTACCAAATTTTTCCAGTGCTGGTGAAAACCCGGTAGAGGCAACCAGCAAATATGGGAAACGTGCCATCGCCTGAGTACCAAAAACGTCGATAAACCGAATAGATGATGGGGATAAAACAATACCAGCAAAATATAACAAAGCAGATAAGACCAACCAGTTTGATATAGATTGGGCGAGTATTACAATGAACGGCAATCCAGAACTTGTTTTAACCGAAATCAAATCGGGGAAATGAACACCGCTCAGATATCCAACGAATGCTGTTGCAAAAAGGATGCCCAGGCCAATGAAAAACGATTCCCAGCCAGCAATATACTTGAAAGGATTAATGAGCTTATTCATTTATGTTGTTTTGAAAGTTGGATATTTTTTCAATTAGTTCATCAAGCATATTACGAACAGTAGGGTAACTCAGGTTTAATTTCTGAGCCATCACCTTAAGACTCCCGCTACTTAGAACGAACTCAATTATAAACTCTTGATCTTTGTCATCGAGCGAAAGAAATAATGGAAGTGAGAAACTTCCAATGATCGATGTTTGGCATGCATCACATTGCAGGCTGTGAACACTGAGCCCTGCGTGACAACTCGGGCATTGTATCGGAAGTTTCTTGTTCATTGGTACATTTATTTTGAAACAAATATAATCAGGAATGAATAAAATCAAACATTAATTAAATAAAATTAAAGTAATTTTTAATATAATGAAATAATAAAAGAGTAAATGTGAATTTTGAATTTGTTTTATACCAAAGTCTAGAGCTTAAATTAGTTCTTGATGTTTTGAAAGATGGTTGCGAAAACTTGCTGGAACATATAAAAAAACAGCGTTAAAAGGGAACTCTTTTTTCCAGGTTAAAGCATGGGGTCTGATATTTCTATCGACACTATTGATTGGTCTTTTTCGGCAAGCAATTGGGTTAGCTCAACTAGGCCAACTTTGTTCGACGAACCAATTTTATACATAAACCCGAAATTATCGGTTCGTGAATACGCTGGGTTTACTTCAATAACCCTGAAATGATATTTATTAAGCATTTGTCTGATCTTTTTGTCTGTTTCGGCTGAGGTAGATTTTACGGTGAGTATTTTCAGGCTGAGCGGGGTGAAGAAATATCTTTCAAGTTGTTCTACAACAATTAACACAATTAGCAACAACGCAACGGTAATAAATGCAGGGATATACATTCCGGCTCCTATGGCAAGGCCAACTCCGGCAATAGCCCATATAGAAGCTGCTGTAGTTAAACCTCTAACGTTTATTCCTAGTCGCATTATGGTTCCTGCACCAATGAATCCAATACCGGAGATTACCTGTGCTGCAATACGGCCAGGGTCACCATTTTGAAACGAGCTGAATGTTTGTGGAATATAGATGGAAAGTAACATCATTAATGTGGAACCGATACAAATCAGCATGTGTGTTTTAATTCCTGCCGGTTGTCGGTGCGATTCCCTTTCTACACCAATTAAAGCACCTGCCACAACACTAAGGCCAAGCCGGAATAGGGTAGTGGCGGTATTTATCTCAGTCGATTGGATTATTTCATTCAGGTAACTCATTTTTGACTCGTTTTTACGAATGTAATACAAAAACCCGAAAATTGCCAAGAAAAGTGAGGCTACCCGCTATTTACTCCGGTTATTAGTTTGCTGATGTAAGTAATGAGCGGGCATTCGCAATTGCTTCAGGGGTAGGGTTATTATTGCTGAGCATTTTGGCAATTTCAACTACTCGTTCTTCGTTGCTGAGGAGCCTCATGCCGGTTTCAACGTTTTTGTCTTTTTCTGTTTTGAAAACAAGGTAATGGGCATTGCCTTTTGCAGCTATTTGTGGGAGGTGGGTTATATTTATTACCTGCATATATTCCGACATAGAATGGAGTATAACTCCCATTCTTGAGGCAATTTCCCCTGAAATGCCTGTGTCTATTTCGTCGAAGACAATGGCCGGAAGCGCTTTCGAACGGGCTATTACTGTTTTAATAGCCAGCATAAGTCTCGACAACTCGCCCCCTGAGGCTACTTTGTTAATCTCTTCGGGCTGAGTTCCTTTGTTCGCTGTGAAAAGGAATACGGCTTCGTCGTTTCCGATAGGCGTGTAATCTTCTTTTTGATTGAGCTCAATGCTGAATTGTGCATTGGGCATGCCAAGTTGCTGTAAGTATGCAACTATTTCTTTTTCAATAGCTGGTAAAACGGCTAGTCGCTTATTATGCAGTTTCGTGGCATTTAATCCTACTTCGGCTTTCTGTTTTTCGAGTTGCTTTGACAATTGTTCAAGCTCCATATCGAACGAGGCAGATGCCTGAATTTTCGCGTCGAAATCATTCCGAAGCGAAATCAGTTCACCAACACTGTTCACCCGGTGTTTTTGTTCAAGCGAATACAAACTGTCAAGCCGTGCTGAAACTTCTTCTAGGCGCGAAGGGTTATGGTCTATCTTCTCAGCCAACATTTCACATTCCAAAGCAATATCGCGCATCTCCAGATATTGACTATCCAGTCGGGATATAAGTTGCTGTGCCTGATTGAAATATGCACTAAATCGCTGCAGCGTTGAAATAGACTCTTTCAGTTGTGTAAGGGTTGATATTTCTTCTCCGTCGAGCAGGGTGTGTACATGGTCGAGGCCCGATTTGATTTCTTCAGCGTGACTGAGCATTTCCAATTCCTGTTCCAATATTTCTTGCTCTCCGTCAACAAGTTTCATCTCGTTTAACTGTGCAAACTGGAATTCGTAATAGTCGAGATCTGCCTTTGATTGTTTTGCTTTTTCGAGGGTAGTATTTAGTTGGCTTTCGGTTTTTTTCATTGCCGAAAAAACGTTTTGATACAGGGCTATTAACTCCGTATGGTTTCCATACCAGTCGATTACATTGAGCTGAAATTGCCGTTTTGCCAGTTCAAGGTTCGAATGCTGCGAATGTATGTCGATGAGCATAAGCCCCAATTCCCGCATTAGGGGTAACTGTACAGGGGTGTCGTTGATGAAAGCCCTCGACTTGCCGGTGGGCGTAATTTCACGCCGCATTACTATGGGGATCTCGAAATCGAGGTCATTATTTTCGAAAAAAGAACGAAGGGTTGGGGTGGAAAGAATGGTGAACCGGCCTTCTATGATGCATTTTTCATCGGTATTGTTCAGCGTGGCGCTGTCGGCCCTTTGACCAAGGATGAGAGACAAAGCTCCCATAATGATCGATTTTCCAGCTCCGGTTTCTCCTGTAATCACGCAAAAGCCAGACGAAAAATCGATGGTTAATTGCTTTATTATTGCGTAGTTGATGATTGAGAGGCTACTTAGCATATCAATTGGTAATGCTTTGTGTTGATTCGCTGTTTTTTATTGTCTCATACCTCGATGAATTCGATGGATCACATTCTGAAAGCAATTGGATTACACGGTTCTTCTCGTCGGGGTACGATTGGCTAAATAAGCTAACCAACTCGCTCGATTTTGCGTCGAAGAATACTTGTGTAATGTAAAGTTTTGATCGGGTGCGGAAAACCTTTTGAATGAGTTTCAGGCAATCTGCAATTTCTGCCCGACCGGCTTCTACTCCGTCGGCCATGGCATCAAGCCCTTTCCTGTGATAACGGTAAAGGCATTCGCGGTACGAAGAGTATGATTTGTTCAACATGTTCTCTACCAGCCAATAGCGGTTGAAGTCTGACTCAAATGCTTTCCATCCGTTTTTTGCCCCCACGGCATTTTGGCTCTCATTCACAATTTGTCGGGCTTTTTCAAAATACTCTGTGCCACCGTTGAGCGAGAAAGTATCGTAATCGAAGCCCAGAATTACATAGGCATAATAGGCCAAAACACTGGTCAGGTTATCTTTATTGTCGGTTTCAGCATATTCAATGGTTTGATATTCTTCATACTTAAACCTGAAATATTCATCCTGAACATTAAGAATGGTTGTTTTGTACGATGAGTTGTAAACCGGCCTTTTGCTTTGAATATTTAGGGTTCCTTCATATTCGTTCGAAGAAAGTTGGCGGGTAATCTGGATGGTTATGCTACATTCAATCCTTTCGGCATTTGTATAATTGTGCTTGGTCCATTTTTTATTGTTCATAAATTCGTACAGGTCGGCCTGCATAGTGCGGAACACGTTTTTGTTGGCACTGGTGAGCTTGTTCGAATTGACGCTGATGTTGCACCGTAATTCCTGAGCCTGTACAATTGTGGTTGTGAATAATAAAAAAAACAGGATTGAAAATAGCTGATTTATCTTTGTCATTTCATTCTAAGTTGTTAATAATCAAATAACCGTAATTTGATGTTGAAAAAATGTTATTGTGTTTTGCATGACCGCTTCCCTTTTTCAAGGCATCGTTTTTCGGCGTAAAAATAGTAATCGTTGAGGAAATTACAATCCCATTTCTTCAACCATCCGGTCTACAATATCTACAGCAACTTTATCTTTTCTTTTTAACTCAAAATTGTACGTTTTATTATTTCTATCGATGATAGTAATTTTATTGGTGTCGGCCTGAAAACCTGCTCCTTTATCGTTAAGCGAGTTAAGTATAATGAAATCGAGGTTTTTTCTGAGCAGTTTTGAGGTTGCATTGTTTACTTCGTCGTTGGTTTCGAGGGCGAATCCTACTAGCAATTGATTCTTCTTTTTTATTTTTCCCAGTGATGCCGCAATGTCAGGATTGGGTTTCAGGGTTATGGTTAACTCTTCTGATGTGCGTTTTATTTTTGTTGCCGAACTAACCACCGGCGCAAAATCGGCCACTGCTGCACACATTACTGCTCCGTCGGCCTTCGGGAAGATTTGTACACATTGCTCGTACATCTCTTGTGCAGAGGTGATATTTATGCGCTGAATGTTTTTATTTTTTGTTTGAACCGAGACGGGGCCGGCAATCAGGTAAACATATGCTCCGCGTGAAGCCAGCTCTTCGGCTATAGCAAAACCCATTTTCCCGGAAGAGTAATTTCCGATGAAGCGGACTGGGTCTATTTTCTCGTGTGTAGGGCCGGCGGTGACTAAAAACCTTTTGTTATTCAGTTTTTTTTTTCGCTGAAGAAGGAAATTATTTCTTCAGCAATAGCTTCGGGTTCCTGCATTCGCCCTTTTCCGGTGAGCCCGCTGGCAAGTTCTCCGGTGCCGGGTTCAATGATTATATTGCCGTATGTGCGAAGCGTTTCTAAGTTTTTTTGAGTAGAAGGGTGGGCAAACATGTCGAGGTCCATGGCTGGGGCAACCATTATAGGGCACTTGGCTGACAAGTAGGTGGTAATTAACATGTTGTCGGCAATCCCGTTAGCCATTTTCCCAATGGTTGAGGCGGTTGCCGGAGCAATGACCATAAGGTCGGCCCATAATCCCAAATCGACATGGCTGTTCCAAGTGCCATCGTTAGCCCCAAAAAACTCAGAGATTACCGGTTTCCCCGATAGGGCAGAGAGGGTGACAGGAGTAATAAATTCTTTGCCCGATGGAGTTATTACCACTTGTACCTCGGCCCCTTCTTTAATGAGGCCTCTTAAAAGTGTAGCTGCCTTGTAAGCAGCTATACTTCCTGTAATTCCTAAAATAATATGTTTTTCTTTCAATCGCACGGAGTGCAAGTTGCTTAGAATCTTACTTTACGGCTATCTTTCATCGGGTTACGATGATAAATGCCTTTTTCGATGAATTCCTGAGTCGCAATTAATGTCGACTTAGGCAACCTTTCGTAAAATTTCGAAATTTCGATTTGCTCACGGTTTTCAAATACTTCTTCGAGATTGTCGGTATACGAAGCAAATTCTGATAATTTCTGGTTCAATTCTTCTTTTAATTCCGAAGCAATCTGGTTCGAACGCTTTGCAAGAATCATTACTGATTCGTAGATATTACCAGTTTCTTCAGCCAGTTGATCGATGTTGCGAGAAATTGTAGAATTCGCAGCTTTTGTTTTCTTATAATCCATATTCCTTGTTGATTGAACGTATTCTATTTATTTATATTTTTTAGTATTCAGACTGTTGGTGCTTACTGGTTTTTGCCTACCATGCTTGTTTCATCTTCTTTTAAACCCAAAAGTTGCTGAATATGTTTATAATCACGGTTAACTTCTTTTAAATACTTACTTTGCGGGAATTCATCGGCAAAGGTAAAATATTCATCGCGGGCGTCAATAGTTCGCTCTCTTTTTTTCTCTTCTACGCTGTTCACTGCCAATAAATACTTCGATTTGAATAGTAGAAACTTCAACTCCTCGCGGTATTTGGTCGATGGATAATCGTTGAGACTATTATTTAAAGCGATAACAGCCGACTTGTAATATTCCATATCGTAGTACAGCTTGGCGCTGAGGTACGATTTGTAAACAACTTTTTCGTTTAGTTCATCAATTCGCATATTGGCTTCTTCAACCTTGTTGCTGTATGGATAAAGGTTTATGAAGAGCTGAAAAGCATCGATTGCTTTTTGTGAGATTTCCTGATCGAGGCGAGGATTAGGCGAATCTTTATAGAAACACATACCAACCATGAATTGAGCTTCTTCTGCAAATTCGCTTCTGGGATATTGCTCATAAATACTTTTGTAATAATATCCTGCAAGGGTGTAATCGCCTGCTTTGAAGCAACTGCTGGCATAATAATAATATAAGTCGTCACCTTTCGATGTACCCCTGAAGGCATAAACAAGGTCTTCGAACAGCGTAATAGCGTGGTTATAATCGCCCGCTTCGTAGTATTCAATCCCTTTTTTATACTTATATTCGTAGTCGGTACTCTTCAAAACAGTGTTAAATTCACCGCAAGAGAAAAGTAACGAGCTAAAAGCCAATAAGAAAAACCACTTTATTTTCATAGTAAAAAATGTTGTGCAAAAGTATACTTTTACTTTTAAAATTGAAACCTGAAAATTAAAGTTTTATGATACATCAAAAATTTATTTAGCGTTATTTAACACAATTTGCAAACAGCATAAAAAATTTTACTTTTGCACGATTGATTCAAACAAAAAATGATGGACATATTTGAGAAACTTAAATCGGATAAAGGAGCCTTGGGCCAATACCAGAAGCAAGCACATGGTTATTTTATGTTCCCTAAATTGGAAGGTGAAATAGGACCTCGAATGAAATTTAGGGGAAAAGAAGTTCTAAACTGGAGTTTGAATAATTACATTGGCCTGGCCAATCATCCCGAAGTTCGGGAGGCGGATGCCAAGGCCGCGGCAGAGTTTGGTATGGCCTATCCGATGGGTGCCCGGATGATGTCGGGGCAAACCAGCAAGCACGAAGAACTAGAACAACAACTTGCTGCTTTTGTTGGAAAACCCGATGCGTTTCTTTTGAACTTTGGTTATCAGGGCATGATTTCCATCATTGATTCTTTAGTTGACCGTAACGATGTAATTGTATACGATGCTGAATCGCATGCTTGCATTATGGATGGGTTGCGCCTCCATACCGGAAAACGTTTTGTTTTCCAGCACAATAACATGGAAAGCCTCGACAAGCAGTTGATGCATGCTACCCGTCTGGTTGAAAAAACTGGCGGAGGGATCCTTGTTATTACCGAGGGTGTTTTCGGTATGGCTGGCGACCTTGGAAAGTTGGATGAGATTGTTGAACGAAAGAAAAATTTCAATTTCAGACTTTTGGTCGACGATGCTCACGGCTTTGGTACCATGGGGAAAACCGGTGCCGGAACTCCTGAGTATTTTGGGGTGCAAGATCAAATCGACCTTCATTTTTCAACATTTGCCAAAGCGATGGCTGGTTTTGGTGCTTTTATCGCTTGTGATGAAGAAATTTGCAATCACTTCCGGTATAACATGCGTTCGCAAACTTATGCCAAGTCTTTGCCAATGCCAATGGTTATCGGTGGCTTGAAAAGGCTTGAGTTGCTTCGTAATTGCAATGATCTTCGCGCAAACTTATGGAAAGTGGTGAACCATCTTCAAAATGGATTGAAAGAACATGGTTTCGATATTGGGAACACCAATTCACCCGTTACTCCGGTTTATATGAAAGGGGGAGTGGCTGAAGCTACGAATGTGGTTATGGATTTACGCGAAAATTATAACCTTTTCTGTTCAATGGTGGTTTATCCTGTGATCCCTAAAGGTCAGATACTTCTGCGGCTTATCCCTACAGCCGTTCACACCATTGAAGATGTTGAGTACACAATAAAAGCATTCATCGAAATAAAAAAGAAACTTGATGATGGAAAGTATTCAACAACACAAATTGCCAACGTTTTCTAAACGATTATAAAAAGATAAAAAAGCACCTTGGTTTTGCCTTGGTGCTTTTTTTTTGAGAAATCTCTTTTCTAAAGGATAAGATTCTGGTTCGTTGCTTGTTAGTCCCAAATATAAGCCAATTGTTTTTCCGATCGTTCAATGAACTCTTCGTAAGTACCAGGGTAGTGCCGGTTCAGGTAAAATAGCAATAATCCGATGAGCGTATAACGAAGTTGATCTTTAAGCTTGTCAATCAATTCGTCGCTAATTTTCGTCTTTACAGAATAAACCGTCCAGTCGTTTTCGCACAGCTTGTCGAGGTAGGAGTAGATCAGTTCTGCTGTTTCTTTGCTGTTCCCGTAAGCCGACATTTTTTCGAGGTAGAAAAGCTCGAATATCCCCGGATACTCAACAAAGTAATCAAGGTATGCTTTCGATATGGCCCGAAGGCGTTCAATTCCCGGAGCAGCCCCTTCAACCCGTTCAGCAATGAATGTGTCGCATTCTTCCTGAAAATCGCGGACACACTCGAATACCAAAAACCTGATGTCGCTGAAATAATTGTAAAGCGTTGCATACGAGTACCCTGCATTTTGAGCTACATTTCGAACGCTGATTCCTTTTAAGCCTTCGGAACGGAGAATGTCTTTGGCGGCCTGCACAAAGTAGCCCCTGATTCGTTGCTCCTGAATTTGTTTTCTTTCCATTTTTCTTACTAATAAAGTTTGTGTTGTATGGTGTTTAATAAATTAACACTGCAAATATAATTAACACTGTTAATATTTCCAATAAATCAGTAAGGAAAAACATCGGTATTATTCATTTAGTTTTGTATGTGTTTAAAATTCAATTTTATAGCTAATCATTGGCATGCGGTACACACTTTTGGGACGTTCGAATGAATCTTTTTTGATGTTGTATTCATACTTATCGTATTGTTTTTCGTCCATTAAGGCTAATAACCTTTGATTTAGCTGGCTGGCTTCGACGGCTTTCAACCCCGATTTTTTGTATTCTCCGGCAGGCTTATTCCCGGTGTTGGGTTGTGAAGGTGTCGTTTCGCTTTCCGGGTTCTCGCTGAAGATGCCTTCGTGTCTGATACCAAAATAGCCCACAAAAAAGATGAACAGAATAACTTCGCTGTAATAGACCATATCGGGATTGAACGGGAGCTGTATCTTAAAAAGGTATTGTAGGGCTGAAAGAATCCCTACAGTAAGAAATACACCAAACATGCCTAATATGCAGTACCGAAGCCAATTGAGGTTTATTTTTTCGTCGTATGAGAAATTATCGTGAATCACTTCGTCAAGCTTTTTAGTAAGCCTGAAAGCCAGTATGGCATAGGTTATCCCCGATACGATGAAACCAAACAGCGAAAAGAGCATAAAAACCCTAAAGTCGCTCAGTTCTCCCGAATCGACCATGCGTTTCTTCTCCTCGCTGTAGAAAAAGAAATAGGGGATCATGTACAGATAAGAAAGCAGGGCCGGGGTAAAATGCCAAAAGTCTTTCGGCCTGAAGTGCTGATCTTTTCGAACGGAGAAAACAACATATAAATATAAAAAAGGACCGTGGAGCAATGGAAAAGGGTGGGTAATGCCTGTTAGGTGCGGGTATTTATCCCAATATCCGAGGTGATAAATGTAGTAGCTGAACAGGTGTACCCCGATTACAAACATCCAAATGCCTAAAATTCTGTCGGGAAGGCTTTTGTTTTTTCGCGAGAGTAAAAGAAACTGCAGAAAAAAAGTAAGAAAAATGCCAATGATAAAAATTGTGTCCACGTTAAGTCGCTTTTTGTAAGTGTATTATCTTGTTTGTTGTTGTATTTTGTAACTCAGAACTTGTCTTTTCCCGATTCTTTTTTATAGTTTTTCAACATCTTACCAAAAATTTTATCCGTGCGGTGTTTTTCTTCCACACTCAGCTCATACCGTTTTTGCTCTTTTTGCATTTTCATCAGATTTTCATACGCTGCCTGGTCTAATGTTCCGTTTTCAAGAGCCTCGATTATGGCACATCCTTTTTCGCTGGTATGGGTGCAATTGCTAAACCGGCAGTTTTTTGCAAGGGTGCTAATCTGGTCGAACATGGTTTCAATTCCTTCACTGGCATCGGCCAATCCGGCTTCGCGCATTCCAGGGTTATCGATAATAATTGCCCCGCTGTCGAGTACCGTAAGCTCCCTGTGGCTTGTGGTGTGCCTGCCTTTTCCGGTACTTTTGCTTATAGCCCCGGTCGACATAAGCTGCCGTCCCGTGAGGTTGTTCAGCAAGGTTGATTTGCCTGCGCCCGATGATCCTATCATACAATACGTTTTTCCTTTTTCAAGTGCCATCTTCAAGGTCTCGAGGCCTTCAAGGGTGGCGTTGCTAATGGTAAAGACTGGAATGTTAGGTAAGCGTTGCTTTGTGTGCGAAATTATTTTTGAAAGGTGTTCTTTATCGTATAAATCGACTTTTGTGAAAACTATAATTGGTTCAATGGTTGAAGAATAGCAAATGGCAAGATATCTTTCGAGCCTGTTAATATTAAAATCCCTGTCGACCGATTGGACAAGCAAGGCTACATCGATATTACTGGCTATGATTTGCGACTCGCTCCGGTTTTTTACCGATTGCCGTTTCATGGCTGAAAAGCGGGGCATAATTTTATGAATTACTGCAAATTGTTGGTCACATTGAATTAAGGCAACCCAATCGCCAACAGCAGGAAAGTCTTCGCGGCATTGGGCTGTAAAACGCAGATTCCCTGTAATTTCGGCATCAACATCGCCGTTTTCGGTGGCTACCACGTAACGTTCCTTGTGCTCTGAAATGACCCGACCGAGCGAAAAGCTGTCGAATGCTAAATCGTGAGCAAGTTTTTCAACTTTAGGACTGAATCCCATTTCTTGTAGCTGCATGCTTTATGTGCTGGTTATATTGTTACTTTGTTTAATTTGAAAGACTTTCCCGGTGTCTTTTGCCGGGTTTTCACTATGATAATTGTTTTACGATGCAATATAAAAATAATAAATATTGCTGACGGGATTTTAGCAATATTTGAAAAGTGGAGAAGTTAAATGGGTTATCTGTGAAGAATTAAAAATTTTCAATGTATTGTAATATAATACATTGGATTGGTATATCTGGTTTATTTTCAAATTTCGAATAATTCAGGAGAAATGCTTTCTCATTTTCTTTGGCTTATAAAGCGGTCGATCGAGAAGCGTCCACTTCCGGCAAAGATCAAGGCGGTAAATGCAACAAGATACAGAATAGCTAGTTCTTTGGTAGCCAGCGGATCGTTGGCATGAACCACAAAAGCGGCTATCAGCATGGTGGCAGCCATCGGAATGGCTGCCAGTCGTGTGCCAAGGCCTGCAATAAGCAATATCGCGCCCCCTGCTTCGGCCGCTGCAGCCAATGCTAACGAAAAACCAGCACTAAACCCGAAAAGTGGAATAAACTGAACCGTAGCACTTGAAAAAAGCATTTCTAACTTTGGAATCCCATGGGTAAGCATCATTCCTCCAAAAAAAAGCCGGATAAGCAACAAGGCAATATCGGTCGAAAGAGGAGCTTGGTTCACTCTGAATAATTGTTTTATCCGATTCATATTCTACGTTTTTAAATGTTATTTAGAATAATACAAAATAAAGAATGCTTTTGTTCTCTTTGCCATGCACAAAGCGCAACATTCCTGTCTTTTCTGCAATTATTCCGACCGGTTGTGATTTGTTTTTCCGCTATAATGTATATTTCTCTGTTGGGTATAAAACGTAATACAATGGTTTTCGTTGCTTTATTTCAGATCGATTAAGTGAAATGTATGTTTCTTAAATTTAATGTGTTAATTCTTTTTTGTCGTGAATTCAATTAATTTGTGTTTGCTGATGAATCCTAATTTTTCGAGCATGTTTTGTGAGGCAACGTTCTGTATATCGCAGCCACAAATGGCAATACCTTTCTTTTCGGTGCATAACTCTATCATATACTGCATGGTACTGCTGGCAATGCCTTTTCGCCGATAAGCTTCATCGACCCAAATCCCTAAATCGTAATAGTTGAATTGAGGGTGGACTTGTGTAAGAAAACCACAGGCTACAACCGGAGATTCGTGATTTCCAGCTATAACAATCGACTCATCATCAATGTTTTTGGCTAAAAGCTCTTTGGGCTCAAAAACTTCATCATTTTGGGCTAAAAGAAAAGGTAAGTCGATTTTGTTTGCAAATCGGTAGGTAAGGTTAGAGTTTTTTCTGTCCGTTCGCCCAGTATGTTCACGAAACAGGCAACCAATGAGTGAATATGAGAAGTTGTATAATAAACAGCAGTCTAATAGAATAGAGTCGAACGATTTGCACAGAATGCTTTCAATTTTCAATTGTTCAACAATTGTGGCGAATAGACGGGTGCGATGGTTTTGATAGGGCAGAAATAGGTAAAATTCAAGTAAAACAGCGTCGTTTGTTGCAATGGCATAACCCAACGGAATATCATTCTCCTTAATAGTATAACACATTGATTCGTTGATCATAAATTCTAAATAAATGTCTTGGAAACGTGGTAGCGATTCCAGATATTCATAACGCATGGCAGCAATTTTGTGAAGGCTTGTTTTCGTTAAGTTTGTCATAATTATTCTATGTGTTGTTTTTTCTGAAATACTTGATTTTTCGATCGATAAAACGGCAATAAATATACGTGATATGATCGTTTTGGGAAAATAGTTCTGTTCTCTTTTCTATTGATTATTTCACCCCTTGCCGTGAATGTCTTTTTTCGGCATTCAATTTTCTTATTTTACCGATAAAACCAGGCCGTTGGCATTTTTTTACTTCGTGCTGTAACTTCCCGCTCATACTTTCGTCATACTTTTTAAAAGCAACAACCTGCCCGCTGGGAGCTTTTTAAGAAAGTTTCGTTGTTGTAAAATCTATAGTCTATACACTGATAAATATTGTATTTGTTTAATAATAAGAATAATACCATGAAAAAATCATTGTTTATCGTTACACTTATTTTTGCTTCGGTTGTTGTGGCCGAGGCATCTTCTTTGTTCTGGGGCCAAATTGTAAAGGGGAATGGCAAGGTGACTAAAGAAAACCGTTCAGTTAATTCGTTCCAAGGGGTTTCAGCTTCTGCCGGAATTAATGTGTTTTTGTTTGCCGGTGATGAAGAAAAGGTAATTGTTGAAACCGACGAAAACCTGCAAGATTGCCTGATAACCAAGGTGAAAGGTAATACACTCGAATGTTATTTTGATTGCAATATTCGTAAATCAACGAAAACTAATGTGTATGTTACGTATCGTAAAATCAATCATATACATGCTTCGTCAGGATCGAATGTCACAGGCGAAACACCTATAAAAGCCCAGGAACTTGAAATAAAGGCCAATAGCGCTGCCGATATAAAAGCTGAAGTTTATGCCAATACGATTGAATGTTATGTGGCTAGTGGTGCTGATGTGGAGCTTGACGGGAAAGCCAGTCATTTTAAAGGGAGAGCTGATTCGGGAGCCGATCTGAAAGCACAAGACCTTACTGCTGAGACTGCGGATGTGAACTCGTCGAGTGGAGCAAATATTCAGATTGCTGTAACAAAAAGTATTGATGCCGACGCTAGTAGCGGTGGTAATGTTGAGTATTTTGGGAAGCCACAAAACGAAAACGTGCACGAATCGAGTGGAGGAGATGTTCGCCGCCGGTAATAACATAGTAAGGGCGATTATTTTCGCCCTTTTTTGTTTTTATGCTTAAAAAATATCCAATCAAGAACTCAGGTTGTCGGTCTTCTTATTGTCTGTGGGTACCTCTCGACATGGAGCCATGGCCAATCGTGATATAGTGGAAGTTGCCATGCATGCCGGCATACTTCTTTTCAAATTGAGGCATACCATAACTATATCTGACATTCAGGTAGGAATAGTTAGTTTTGGGCATAAATTCTGGCATCTTCTTTGGACCGAATTTCACTTCAATATTGAGGCCAGCAACATACATTGTAGAGTATCCTGTAGATAATTCTTTCAATTCGGGAACTTTATCGGTCTGGTCTGTAGTTGCCCTAATGTCACTTAGTCCGATGCCCCCAAAGGGTGATATTTTCAGGTAGTTATTGTTCAGTATGCTGTATCCTAAGGTAATTTCTGGTATGAAAATCCTAACTTTTGAGCCTTTCGTGTAAATTCCCGTAGAGTAGGTGAGGTCTTTATTTGTTTTATGGTTCCCGTTTAATGCCCTAATCGATAGATCTGCGTTTTTGTAGCCAATGCCAATACCTACGCCAATAGGGAGAAAGTTGCGGTAGGTGTTGCTCAATTTCCCGGTTAACATTCCGTATCCTGAGAAGAACTCTACCGATGCGCTCCAGTTCTTGGCAATCAACTTGTAACGGATGTGTTTTTTGATATAATCGTTATAACGTTTTGATTCAGAATTGTTGAGGAAATTATCGGCTTTTTCGTTGATCGAATCTTGAGCATAAGGGTTATTCTTGCTTTCTATCAGTAACTTATCGAGCGTGAGTGCTGCAATCTCCCGGCATTCTTTGTCTGCATCCGATTCATTGATCAGTTGTTTCAAAAATAATTCATTTTCCATCGATGCCCGGTAAAGTCTGGTGTACAGTGAGTCTTGCTTTGGCCAGCTTCTTTGTTTGTAGCGTTCAATTTTTGCTGAATCGAGGTTCTGAAGCGACAAGCATAATTCATTGTATTCCTGCGTCCAACAAAGGATGAACCAATACTCGGCCAGGAAAAACGAATTGAATTTTTCATCTTCGGCGCTTAGCAGAAAGTCTTTTATCTCTTTTACTTTCGCTAAATCACCTTTAGAAAACATGTCGAGCAACATCGTTCTAGCTTTGTCAATCATGACCGGTTTTGATTCCTTGTATTGATGAATTTCCTTCTCGATATTAGCCGATTGGCAAAATGAAACGAACGGGGTAAAAAGGAAAATAATGATGGTTGAAGCTTTTTTGAACATGAAATAAATTCTTGTTTGTTAATAGTTTGCGTGTTTAATGGTTTGGGTTTAGTTTCTCGCCATAGCTTGTTTTTTCAATTCTGCAGGCATTTTCTCGATGGCATAACGCAGGGATGTGCGTGGCATGAGGGCTTTGTTTTTCATCACATATACGAAAACATTTGCTTGGTTTGCCTCGCTTGCAGCTTTAAGCATCCATCCGTATCCTTTTTGAACCAGATCATCGTGGTCGGTTAGCAAAATGTCGGCAATTTCGAAGATATCGGTAAGGAACATTCCCTTTCGGGCAGGGATAATCAGGCTTACGGCTGCGGCTCTGCGTACCCAGCGATTGTCAGATTTGGCAAAGGTTTTCAGCCGGGAAATATATTCGGGGAAACGTTCTAAAAATCCGCCTACTGTGTGATTGCAAAGGGAATCGCACGAAGCCCAGTTGTTTACATATTGGCTAATCCAGCGCTCATACACTTCAAAATCAGTGGTTTCATATCTCTTCCGAAGAAAATAAGACCAGTCGCAGGCAATAAAAGATTCCTCAATGTAGCCCGATTGCCACAAGGTTTCACAATAATCGAATATTTCTTTTTTTGTCTTATTTTCAATAAGTTGATATGTTTTTTTAGCGATTTTGCGTACCGTAGGAACCTTCACACCGTAAAATTCTATTTTTTCTTTAAAAAAATTCTGGCTTGTTGATCGGGTTTTTTCATCGGTGCTGTTCCGTAGTTCAGTTCTAAGTGCTTCAATTATTTCTTTCATATATAGTTTTCAACGGTTGTTATTGATTTAATTTCAGATGTTTGCGTTGGAAAATAAAACCGCCAATCAGAAAATAGATTATGGTCAGGACAAGTATAGCAATTATTTCCGGTAAAATACTTGACAAATCCATGTCCATCACCAGAGTTTTGTGAGGGCTGAAATTGCATGGGCTGGTGTCATAAATTATTGTATATTAGTTGTATATCTTGAAATGGTGAAGTATCCAACAGAGATCAATTAGTAGACTTTTTCCCTGACTTGTACAAAAGTACCTCGATTTTTTCGGTTGTGACCATGCAGCCGTAACGCATATTGTCGAGGATAGGAGTTATCGATTCGTAAAACGACAGCACCTTTTCTTCTTCGTCAACCACTTCGACAATAACGGGGAGTTTTTCGCTTACTTCCCAAAATTTGCCGGAATAGATAACCGAGCTGGCTCCATAGCCTAATATCCCTTTAACCACGGTTGCCCCCGCAATGCCGAATTCTTTTGCTTTGAGGACCAGATACTCGTAAAGCAGTATCTCTTTGTGGCGATCAGTAGTACTGATGTAAATGCGTAATCGTAACGCAGAATGTTTGTTTTTCATGGCGATTTTTCCGAAATTAGATAAACTAAAAATACGCTTAATAAAACAAAAACGAACATAATGAATTGAAAAAATAGTATATTCAGGCATTCAACTGAAACAAAAGTTTTATGGAGATTCGATATCAGATTTTTGAAGACGAGAATTTATTGATCCATCGATTTATTGGGGAATTTTCTTTGGAAAAATATATCTCATATATGAAAAATATGACCGAAAGTTTTGTTGCCAACTCCATATCGAAAGTGATTGTAGATTTGAGGAATATGTCGGTAAAAGGCAATCCAACTAAAGAGTCTGATACATTTCTTAAGAATATTGAAAAATTAGCCAACGCAAGGAAGCATCTTGATGAAAATGATTTTAAAGGAAAAGAAGTAACCCTTGCTTTTTGGGTGGATAAGCCCGTGCCGACAGTTGTGGCTCAACTTTTCATAAAGAGGCTCTCAAAATCGAACTATTTCTATTGTTCTACCGAAGAAAAAATTGTTACTGTTCTTGATTTGCCAGCTGCCTATAAGAATTTAAATCAGTTATCAGATAATCTGGAACATGTATTTGAAGGGTAAGGATCTTTTTATTGAGCTATATTTTAGCCACGAGTTTTAATTTCTTGGTTGTCAGTATCCATCAGGCAGTGGTAACAAGTATTGATTTCACCGATAAATAGAATCTGGTAAAGAAGTTGTTGTATTCAATAACGGCTAATTATATATTATGGTGTTACGTTGATTGCCAGAAAGCAATTAGTTGAGAAAAAATGAAAAGGTTGCAACTTATTATCAAGAATATTGACTTTATTGTATACTCAACATGAATTCAATAATGTGAAAATCAACAAATGAGAACCTTATTTTCTAATGTAGTCTTGATTATTTTACTGCTTGGCAATGTTAATTCATTGCGTGCCTCCGAACCCGATACCTCGAAATATCCCAAACAGTTACAGGTAAATGCTGGCTATTATAATCTTGGCTCAATTGATGAAATATACTCGTACAATCTTTATTCAGGATCGGATTTTTGTTATGGGGTGAAATATACCTACGGGAAAAGACCGGTTCGGCAAATTATTTCAATCCATTTTTCGACGATTAATCGCCGGCCGCATTCGTTAATACTGGCAGAAAACCTTGTGGCCAGCGATGCCCGTGAACGGATCTTGAATAGTTTCGTTGCTGATGCCTTTTATACCTGTCAATTTCCAATCGAGTTGAAAGGCGCTGATTATCTTAGGTTTTGGTTTACAGGCACATGGTTGACCACGTTTAATATTACTTTAAACAGTTATGGAACTCCTGAATTGGTGCAAAGCGGTTTAGCCCCGGGCGCTTTTCTCGAAACCAACTTCAAAAGGCACAACTTTCATTGCCAGTTGTCGGTTCCAATAATTTCGTGGACTCTTCGGAACAGTTATTCTCAGTCGATGACACAGAATTTTGAAAAAATCAACACATTCAATTTTATACGCTCGAACGATCAGTTGCAGTTTCCCAACACTCTTTTAGCGGTGTACAGCAATATTGGATATGTTTTTTCGCTGTCAAGTCGATTTAATATTGAGTGCGAATACGATTTCAGGTATATCTATAATTCTTCGCCACGGAAATTGGAATCGGTTTCGGGAATTTACTCGTTTGGTTTAACCTATAAATTTTGAATGCGATGAAGAAGAATACATTTTTGTGGATTGCAATTCTTTTATCTCTCGCTGTTTCAAGTTGCGAAGAGTCGCTAATTAAAGAGGAGTTTGAAAATACCCCTGTGGATAATTATAACGCTTTCTGGTTGGAATTCGACCGGTTTTACGGTGCTTTTGAAGCAAAAAATATCAACTGGGATTCCCTCAAAACGGTATATTCAGGAAATTTAACCGACAGTTCAACCGATATGGAATTGTTTACGGCCATGTCGGGTCTTTTAAATGAACTCAACGACGGGCATGCCGATTTGCTAGCTCCCGGTGTCGGATTTTTCAGGTCGTGGAACCGTAGGAACAAATCCTTTTTTGCTGATAATAAAAGTACCGATAATTCGGGTATCGTGATGATGCAAAATATAATCAGAAGTAACTACCTGAAAAATAAATACAAAGCAGGCGATTATTCCGGGTGGAAATTCTTCTATGGAACGATTACCTATGAAACCCATCGCGTTGGATATATCTGTATCCCAACATTTGGTAACGACGATTACCCGAACGATTTCATTCAGCAGGCAGTTGATTCATTTAACACGTTGGATGCTGTAATTATCGATTTGCGGTTTAACGGAGGTGGTAAAACCGAAGCCTTTGTTACATCGTTAAACAGTTTTTCGTCGGAAAGGAAACTCTATATGAAATCGAAATTCAGAAATGGTTCGGGACAATCAGATTTCACTCAGTTAGACGACCATTATACCAATCCACACCCTGATTGCCTTAAGAATAAGCCTGTTGTCATACTGATGAACAGTTTTTCGGCAAGTTCATCCGATCATTTTATTCTTGGAATGAAATCGCAGTCCAATGTTATTACGGTTGGAGATACCACTTGTGGCGCTTTTTCATCGGTACTTGAGCGCATTTTGCCCAATGGCTGGAAATTCAGGCTGGGTGCGCAGGTTATATATGGTCCCGACGGGAAATTACTTACCGATGCAAACGGCAACTATTTGGAAGGTGTTGGCATCGCTCCTGATATTTATATTCAAGATCAGTTTTCTGCAATAAGAAAAGGGAAAGATCTTCCGCTAGAAGTTGCATTGAGAAATTTGGAAGAAAGAATTCATTAAGATGATGAAAGTGGTAAAACACAATGCAGGCAGTAAAATAAAAAATCAATAAAGACTATATGCTGTACTAATTTTGTTTAGTAAATTACTTTGCAATTATAAAATTCGATTATGGACAAGCTAACCACCATTAAACAGGCAAATAAACAACTCTTTGAAGTTGGCGATTTGGCGTCTGTTCCTTCATTTTTTGATGAAAATTATGTGGCTCATGCCGGAGACAAAACCTACAATGGGCATAAATTCATCCTTCAGTTTGTAAAGCAGATCAGAACTGCCATTCCCGACATAAAGATTCAGAAGTGTGAACTTCTTTCGGATAATAACGACATGCTTACTATCCAAAAAACGTTTACGGGCACCCATCGTTCGCCCTTAAAAGGGATACCTGCATCGGGGAAAAAAGTGAAGTGGTACGAAATTTCAGTCGTTAAGTTCAATAATGAAAAAATTATTGAAGAATGGTTGGTATCTGATCTTTCAGCACAATTAATGCTGAAATTGAAGCCCGGGAAATAATACAAAGCCTACCAATATCAAAACAGCAACAATAAATTCAACGTAAAAAATATAAAAAGAAATAAACACATGAAAACTAAACTATTATCATCTTTTACCATTCTAATTTGTACAGTTTTGGTTACCGTTGCAAATGCACAAACCACTAGCAAATATGACTTTGTTCCAGGCGAAAAGGTTATTTTTTACGACGATTTCTCGCAAGAAAACGTGGGCGATTTTCCCGTAATGTGGAACACCAACGGAAGTGGCGAAATAGTAACATCGGACAAATTCCCAGGGAAATGGCTGCAACTCACCAAACAAGGTTATTTTATCCCCGAAGCATCCGACGATTTTACCGATAACTACACCATTGAATTCGATATCGTTTTCCTTAGTAATACTGGCGATAACAATGTTGGCGGTGTGAATTTTTTCCTACTTTCAGCCGAATTGAAAAACCCCATGGGAGGCAGCCAACCTGGGCAAGCAGGATTCAAAATGCGCCCTGAGTACGAAAACGTCTTTTGGAACAATTGGTCTGAAGCCCGAGAATGGCAAGGCGATGATGGTGGTGTGAAATTTACGTTCAATACAAACGAGAAATATCACTTTGCCATTTGGGTACAAAAACAACGGGTCAGGATTTATGCCAACGAAAGTAAAGTTCTCGACGCCCCAAAAGCCTTACAAGCAGGCTACAAGTACAATGTTTTCAGGACCGAACTTTTTAGTGAAGACTATTCTCCATTGATCTCTAACTTCAGAATTGCCGCCGGGATACCCGATTTGCGCAACAAACTAATTACCGAAGGCAAACTGGTTAGCTACGGAATTTATTTCGATGTAAATAAGGATATGGTTAAGCCCGAATCGTTTGCAACCCTTAAAGACATAGCCCAGGTGCTGAGCGAAAACCCAACACTACGCATAAAAGTGATTGGCCATACCGATGCCGATGGCGACAATGCCGCCAACCTCGACCTTTCGAAACGCAGGGCAGCCTCGGTAAAAGACTATTTGGTGAAAAACTTTAATGCCGATGCGGCAAGGATTGAAACCGATGGAAAAGGAGAAACCGAACCCGTAGCCGACAACAATACAAGCGTTAACAAAGCCAAAAACCGTAGGGTCGAATTCGTTAAACTGTAATAATACCTTGTTTATAGGTAGATATAAAATCATTTTTAGGGCAGAGTCTGTATTTCTTCCCCGTAAACCTATTCGTTAAACAGTACTTAAAAATAACCATGCACAAACCACTATTCCTTTTAATTGTCTTTCTTTCAATTATAAAGATCTCTTCCGGACAATCGCTTTTCGCTCCAGGCAAAGGGCTTGAACTCACATTCTCTGCCGGTCACGCCCAATACAAGGAACAACTTTTCAACGGGTTACGAAACGATGGAGTCGATCTATCGTTTGGGCTTAATTACGGGATCCTAAAAAATGCGATGCACCATGAGTTTGGGTGGAATATCGACGCTGCTGCTTTATGGAACCGCTACGGCTGGTCGAGCGAATATATTCAACTCAGCAACCTGCACTACCGTTTATTGGCCGATGCCGGAAAAGGGCTTCAACTGGGAGGCAACGTCAGTTACTCCAGTTCGTTTTACCGGAATGAAAATTTCGATTCGCAACATAACTACTGGGTAACAACACTCAATGTGGGTTTTTCGGCATGTTACAATATCCCAATCAATTCAAAGTGGACGATGATGATTCCTGTAAATATCCCGTTAGTGGGTTTCCTCAGCCGTCCGGCTACAGACCGTAACCTGATTTTGAACGAACCTGACCTGAAAATTGGCGACATACTGAAACGGATCAACAGCAACTTCAAATTTGTTACCATCGGGAATCAATATTTCGACATCGAAACCGGGCTTTTCCTCCGCTCGAAGTTGCGCAATAATAAACAAATAACCCTGGGCTATCGGGTTAGATACGAACAAACGGCCACCTCGCTGAAAACCCAATTGGTTACCAATCAACTCTGTATTCAATATCCACTTACAAAACATCAAAAATGAAACCGATTATAACGATACTGATTTTGCTGCTTCTGCTCAGCAGTTGCCTGAAAGACGAAGAGTTGAAACTCAAAACGGTTGAATACCAACCGGCAGAATTGAACGATGGTTGGGTTCTCAACCCGGTCTCTTCTACAAACTTCAACATGGACATTTTCAATGAAGTGATGAAAGCGGTTTATTCAAACGAAGATTTTCTGTTGGTAAGAAGCCTGGTCATTGTGAAAGATGGAAAACTGATGGCCGAGGCTTATCCCCGAACCCTTGACGATCGGGATGAACCCCATCACCTTTGGTCGACCACCAAAAGTTTTATCTCGATGCTTACAGGGATAGCCATCGACAAGGGTTATATCAACAGTGTGAACGACTCGGTTTTCACTTATATTCCTGAATACATGCAATATGCCTACCCTGAATTAATGCCTCTCACGATTGAAGAGTGCCTTACAATGCGCTCGGGTATCGATTACGACAACGATGATTGGGAAGAGGAAGAGTTGCTGGCCTGTGTTCCCGACGAACTGACCCGTTACATTGTTGAACGTCCGATGAAAGCGAAGCCCGGAGCTGAAACTTTCTATAAAAACTCCGATCCGCAGCTTCTTGTAAAAGTAGTTTCAACTGCTGCAAAAACCGACCTGGTTGAATTTGCCGACCAGAACCTTTTTGCACCACTGGGCATTACAAACTATCACTGGAGCCGGAACAAAGACAATACCCCATACGGAGGTTTTGGATTATGGCTTACCCCGCGCGACCTGGCCAAAGTCGGACTCATGTTGCTGAACAACGGACAATACAACAATCACCAGATACTTTCAACAAATTACATTAAAGAAGCAACAACTGCCAAAACCGTTATCAATGAGAAAGATTACGGTTATCTGTTCTGGGTCGATGATTCAAGAAGATATTACTGGACCTGGGGTGCCGGTGGCCAGTTTATTTTTGTTGTACCCGAAAAGTCGTTGGTGGTTGTCATCACTTCGGAACAATTTGCCGACGAGCAAAATACTACCTTTGGGCAAGCTCGTTATCTGGTAGAAAAGATTATGGAAGGAGTAAAAGACTGAAACAGTACTATTGAGAATTCATATTGAACTAAAGTACAATCGAAAAATCTTTTTTATTTCAAGACCTCATTAACAAGAAGCAAATGTCTTCTTGTTATAATTCATTAAAAATTTAGTATTTTGACTTATGCTTTGTGCTGCAATATTTTAATCTGTTACTTTATTCAGATTTCATAAAATATGAATAAATTTGGTTGTCAAAAACTCAACTAAATCTTGTTCAAATCTCTTCTTATGAAATCAATATTTATTAGAGCTATCTATAGTTTTAGAACTATTCTCCTTGGATCAATCCTATTATTGTTGACCTCCTCTACGTTTGCCATTTCCGTATTTTCGAAAGAAAATATTTCAAATCAGGCAACATATGATGAAAGTTCAAGATTCTTAAAAAATATTGAGCCCAATCCTGTTGGTGGTCCTTACTTAGCCGATGAGCACACGGTGGCCTTGTTGCATTTCGATGGAGATTACAAGAATACAGCTCCTATTGGCGTTGATGGATTAGCCAACAATGCGGTATCGTTTACGACTTCTTTTATGGAGAAACTGGGCAGTAGTGTTTATATTGACAATTCAAGCGATAAGGCTTTCAGCAATGTGGTCATTCCATTTTATAGTGAATTGAATTTGACAGGGGACTGGACAATAGAGTATTGGTTCAAAATTAACACATGGGGAACTGGCACAACGGAATTTCCTTTTATGTTTATAAAAACAGGGGCTAACTATTTTGTATTTCCATTACCTGGAAACAAATCAATACGTGTAGGATATGACTACGAAGGAGGTGCTGAAATCGTTGAATTACCTGAAAATTCGGTTGAAATTAACAAGTGGTATCATCTTTCGTTTGTTCGCAATACTTCGAATACCACACTAAAGTGCTTGTTGCACAATTCTGAGATGAAATTACTCCAGTCGGTTTCTTCGGTCTATAATGTTTCCCATTTTCCCAAAATCAATCAAGAACCCTTACTGATTGGCGGTTTTTCAGGAGGTTCGAATTGTCAGTTCGACGGTTATATCGATGAACTCAGGATCAGCAATGTTGTCCGCGAGTTCAAGGCTCTGTCACTTGTATCGCCCAATGGGAAAGAAAACTTGACAACAGGATCACAAGAAACCATTCGATGGGCAAGCAACGACATTGAGAAAGTTACGCTGGAATACAGCACCAATAATGGTTCAACATGGAGTACAATTGCTTCTAATATAACAGCCTCGCTGGGATCATACACCTGGACTGTTCCTGACAACATTTCTTCAACCTGTAAAATTAGGGTAAGTGACCAAAGCGACTTTTCGTGCAACGATGAAAGCGATCAGAAATTTTCAATTATAAAGCCTGTTACCCTTGCTTTGACCTATCCTAATGGAGGGGAAAGTTGGAAGATAGGAACTGTAAAAAATATAACATGGAATTCGGAAGGCGTTGGTGATGTCAGGTTAGAATATTCCACCGATTTAGGTTCAAACTGGACAACCATTGTTAATTCAACCCCTGCATCGGAACATACCTACTCTTTTACGGTTCCTTATGAGGTTGCTTACGAATGGAAAGTAAGAATCACCGATGTTTCAGAACCCTCAAGATCGGATATTTCGGACGGTTTGCTTATTACTTACGATGCGTTGCCAGAGTCGGTTTCTCCTCTATTGAGCATTGAATATCCGGTTTTTGTATGGCCACTGAATGCTTACTATCCTACAACCACTCCTGATGACGATCAGGTAGTTAACGGTCGAGTGGGCAATGCCTGTGGCCCAACAGTTGTTGCAAACCTTCTTCGGTATTGGGAATTTCCACTAAAAGGAACTGGTTCAAGAACGTTCACCGATCATCTGAATTGTACATGGTCGGCCAATTTTGGTGAGACTTATTATAAATATGATCAAATGCCCAAGTATGTTGCACCGAATGCTACTCAGGAGGTGTATGATCCGGTTGCTACCATGATGTATCATGCGGGTGTTGCAATGCATAACCCCTATCGAACAGGTGCTCGAGAAGGGGTTATCGAGGCGTTCCATGAATTCTTTAATTACAGTCGGAAATCAAAATTTCTTTATAGAAATGACTATACCCCCGAACAATGGGATAAGATATTCAAATCTGAGTTTGCCCAAAAACGCCCCATTGTCATTGGGGGCGATGGAGGTGTATTGCCCGATGGGAGTGTAGGCGGTCACTGGTTTATTTGCGATGGCTACAATAGTGCGAATAAATTTCATATCCGTTGGGACTATGGAGAGAACAGTAACGAATATTTACCCCTTTACGAGTTCAAACCATTCCATGTAAACAATTGGGCACTGGTTTACCTTGAACCCGATCGGCATGGTGAAGAGCTTACCCTAACATCGCCAGCAGGTTTTGAAAGCTGGCAGCAAGGTGTGACGCAAACCATCAGGTGGGCTTCTTCGGGCATTACTTCTCTAAAAATTGAGTATTCAATTAATAATGGGGCCGATTATGTGACGTTAGCAACCAATGTGCCTGCCTCTAACGGATCGTACGCGGTTACGCTGCCAGCTGGAACTTCAAAAGAATGTAAAATCAGGATTTCCGATGCGAATGATATTAACGTTTATAGCCGGAATGAAGTACCGTTTAGTGTATATGACCAAAAGGAACTGATTATTACTCCTTATTTTCCCGGAAATATTCAACCAGGAAGTGTATTCCCGATCCGGTGGAGTTCAAAAGGGATAACTACTGTTTCTATTGACTATTCAATTGATAATGGTAGCACATGGATAGTCATTGCAGACACCATAGCTTCGCTTGAAGTTTATGATTGGTTGGTTCCTGATGTATCGTCAAAAACCTGTAAAGTACGTTTGACCGACAAATCAGATATTGCCTGCAAATCTATAAGTCAGTTGTTTACCATCAGTTCAGCACAATGCGTTGGTGGCCCATATGCAGTTGATGCGAACACGGTTGCCTTGCTTCATTTTAATGGGAACTATCGGAATGAAGCGGTCAACAGCAGAGATGGTATAGTTAACCAGATTGTATCCTTCACCGAAAATTATCCCCTGGGAACAGATCAGGGGATTTATGTAGAAAACCCGAACGATGCCGTGTACAGCAATGTCGAAATTCCATATTATGGTGCATTGACGCTAACGAAAGACTGGACAATTGAATTATGGTTCAAAATAAATAACTGGGGAACCGGGACTGTATCGTATCCTACCTTGGTCACAAAAACAGGAAGGAACTATTATATTGACCCAGATCCCGTATCTAAAACAATTCGTGCGGGCTATGATATTTCGGCCGGAGGAGAGATGGTTGTTTTACCTAACAACTCAGTTCAGACTAACAAATGGTACCATGTAACATTTATAAGGAATACCACAACCAAGACTTTACAACTTTTATTGAATGATGAGAATCGCAAATTGGTTTCATCGGCAACGGTGAATTATACATCGAGCAATATGCCTCGAACTTCTTCTGAGGCACTAATGGTTGGTGGTTATCATGTGATTGGGAATTCCCAATTTGATGGCTTTATTGATGAATTGAGGATAAGCAAAGTAGTTAGGGAATATAGCGAACCCAGTAACTTAGAAGAGCTAGCCGTGAAATTCTCGGTTGACCTGAATTATCAGATCAAAAATAGGATATTCAATCCGGCAACTGATGAGGTATTCTTAAAGGGAAGTTTCAATGGCTGGAGCGACCGGAATCCCATGACCCTTGAATCGGACGGGATTTACACGAGTACTCTTGTTCTTGAGCCATCGACCAGTTATCAGTACAAGTATTTTATCAATTCTGCCGGTGCTGAAAACAGTGGCTGGGAAATGAATATTGCTGATGGCGAAAACGGCAACCGGGTGTTAAAAACCGGAACCACTTCGATGGTTTTGCCGAAGGATTATTTTAACAACAGGGGAGTTTCTGCTGAAGAACTTCGCGAGGGGGTTATGGTTAAAAATTACCCCAATCCTTTCAGCAGAAGTACCGACTTTTTGTTTACGGTTTCTTCGGCTACACATGTCTCGATAACAGTTTTTGATATGTTGGGGAAAGAGGTTGCCAATGTGGTAAATGAGAACCTTCAACCAGGCAGCTATGTTCGGGAATGGGATGCCCCGGGGTTAAAGGGAGGTATCTATTTTTACCGGATGAAGGCTGGAGAGTTTTCCACTACCCGGCGGCTTGTTGTGATCAGGTGATTTGTGTTGCCATATTACTTAGTTATTGATAATGTTACATTTATCGATGGCTCAGGAATGAGTTCGCTTTTTTCGATGCAGAACATTTTTGGTTCACTGTTTGGTTCTCATTTTTGTTGAAATTTATTATATAGAACTGACATGCAAAAAAACGAAAAAGCCTGCAAATCATACGATTTGCAGGCTTTTAGTTTCGAATGAAACCCATTTTGTCGGGGCGACAGGATTTGAACCTGCGACCTCGTCGTCCCGAACGACGCGCGCTACCAAGCTGCGCTACGCCCCGATTGGTTTGCCGGATAACTAAATTGTTTCCGATTACGACGCGACAAAAATAATAAATTCAATATAACCGAAGAATTTTTCACCAAATAAGTTCGCCTTTTCCTTCGCGTAAAATTTCAACTTCTTCGCACGAGCAGTCTACTATTGTCGATACTTCGTTGCCGCCAAAGCCTCCGTCGATGATCAGGTCAACTTTTCCGCCCCATTCTTCATGAATCAGTTCCGGGTCGGTTGTGTAGGCCAAAATCTCGTCGGTGTCGTGTATCGAGCTCGCAAATATAGGGTTGCCCAGTTCTCTCACTATTTCGCGGATAATGGCATTGTCGGGTACACGAATGCCAATTGTCTTTTTCTTTCCTTTAAAATATCGCGGAACATTCGAATTCGCTTCAAGGATAAACGTGAATGGCCCGGGAAGGTTTCGCTTCATTAGTTTGAAAACCGGGTTGGGAATTGGGCGGGCATAGTCTGAAAGGTGGCTTAAATCGTGACAAATAAATGAGAATCGTGTTTTTTCTATTTGCAAGCCTTTCAATTTGGCTATTTTTTCAACTGCTTTTTGATGCATTATGTCGCAGCCCATGCTATAAACGGTGTCGGTAGGATAAATAATTATTCCTCCGTTTTTTAGCGTATCGACGATGTAATTCAACTTTCGCTGGTCGATGTTTTCTTCGTAAAGTTTAATCAGCATTCTGAGATTTTTAACTCCCAAAAATAGCAAATAAACTGCGAAATGTTATCGTCTCCAGAAACTGGGAGAAAAGATTACCAGAACGGTAAATAGCTCAAGCCTTCCCAAAAGCATTATAAACGAAAGAAACCATTTTCCGGCATCGGGTATTTGGCTATAGCTAAAAGCAGGTCCAACTTGCCCTAATCCGGGGCCAATGTTTCCCAGACATGAAGCTACCGCTCCAATAGATGTCTCGTAGTCATCCACAAAAAGCATAAATATGAGGCTGCAAATGAAGAATACAGCAATGTAGAAAAAGAAAAAGGCGAGAACATTGTTTATTATCTGGTTGTTGACTGCTCTGTTGTTAAATCGTACAGGAATAACTGCGTTGGGGTGAATAAGCCTGCGTAATTCGTAATAACTGTTTTTAAGGAGAAGGCCAATTCGCATCACCTTTATCGAACCACTGGTTGATCCGGTCGATCCGCCTACAAAGAATAGCAAAAAGAGAACATAGGTAAGGAATGGGTGCCATAACATAAAGTCGTCGGTGACATATCCTGTTGTTGATATTATTGTAACAACCTGAAATATAGAATTTCTAAAGGCTTTCTCCAGACTATAATCAGTTGTCAATAACAAGCCTGTGGTAATAATCAACGTAAAGACAAGTATAATACTTATGAATAATTTAAACTCTTCATTCTTAAACAACTTTCCTGGCGAGCCTGTAAACGAAAAGTAGGTGAGAGAGAAATTAGTCGCGGCAATAATGGTAAATGCTGTTATAACATAGTGAATGTATGGCGAATTCCAATAAGCAACACTGGCTTGTTTGGTCGAGAATCCCCCTGTGGCCATGGTCGTGAATGAGTGGCAAACAGAATCGAACAAACTCATACCCCCAAACATGAGCATTATTGTCTCTACCACGGTGAAAACCAGATAGGTGTTCCAAAGTATTTTGGCTGTATCTTTAATTTTGGGGTTAATCTTTTCAGTTGTAATTCCTGGTGCTTCTGCCGCATAGAGCGATATTCCACCTATGCCAAAGGCCGGTAAAATGGCCAAAGAAAGCACAACTATGCCCATACCGCCAATCCATTGGATCAAACTTCGCCAGAAAAGGATTCCATGAGGCAGTTCTTCTATATTGTCGAGAATTGATGCCCCGGTAGTTGTAAAACCCGACATGGTTTCGAAAAAGGCGTCGTGGAGGGCGGGTATCGAACCACTTAAAATGAAAGGTAAACTTCCGAAAAAAGAAAACAACACCCATACGATACTCACAATAATATATCCTTCACGTTTGCCAATAGTTGGCGAGGCTTTTCGCGTGAAAAGGAACAAAATAACACCGGTTGCGATGGTTATTAATGCTGAATGAATGAAATGAATTGTATCTCCTTCTTGGTATAACAGCGAGACTAAAAGGGCTGCAACCATAAGAAGGCCTTCTCCGATCAATAAGAAGCCCAGAGTGCGGGTTATTATTTTGAAATTAAACATGAAGGCTATTTAAAAAATTTATCAATCTTTTTAATGGCCGAAGGTAATGCAAAAATCACCACTTTGTCGCCAGCAACTATTTGAGTATCACCGGTGGCAATAATCCCTTGATCTTCGCGGATAATACCCCCGATTTTTGCCTCTTTGGGAAAATCGATGTTACGTATCAGGTCGGTAGTTACTTTTGAACCAGGGTGTGCAATTACCTCAACAGCTTCAGCATCGGTTGAGCTGAGGCATTTTACACTCGATATTTCGGAACTCATTGAAAACCTATAAATAAAACTTGCTGCAATAAACTTTTTGTTGATTACACTGCCTATGCCTACTTGTTCGGCCAAACTAATGAAATCGATATTTTCTACTTCGGCAACAGTTCGTTTTACCCCCATTTTTTTCGCCAACTGGCAAGTGAGGATGTTGGTTTCTGAGTTTCCGGTTACAGCCACAAAGGCATCCATCTTTTCAATGCCTTCTTCCTTTAAAAGTTCAAGGTTTCTGCCATCTCCATTGATTACAAGTACATTGCTGAATTTGTCGGCAATTTGTTGGCAGCGCTCTTTGTCAACATCAATAATTTTAATATTGAATTGATCACTTAATTTTTCGGCTGTTTTCTGGGCAATACGGCTGCCTCCAAGAATCATTATGTTTTTAACCCCAAAATAATCTTTCCCGGTTTTTTCGTACAATTCGCTAAGTGCTGCAGGGGTAGATACAAAGTAGGCGATATCGTCAGGCATTAACTGATCTTTGCCATAAGGGATAATTGTGGAATCGCCCCGTGTGATAGCTACAGCTCTGAATGAGGAACTGAATTTCCCGATTTCTTCGAGGGTTTTATTCACTATTGTGGCATTATCCCTGATTTTTATGCCCGATAAAACCAATTTTCCGCCCGAAAACTCGTGAGTTACGCGTGAAGCCGGTTGTTTTACAGAGGCTACAATCTCGTTGGCCGCCAGTGTTTCGGGATAGATAATTTCGTCTACTCCCAGTTCGATAAATTTCGGTTTATAAGCTTTTTTGAAGTATTCGTCGTTGTTGATTCTTGCGAGGGTTTTTTTTGCTCCCAGATCTTTTGCTAAAATGCAGGCCAGCACGTTTCTCGACTCGAATGGGGTTACTGCAATAAACAGATCGGCTTTAGAGATACCTGCTTCTTTTAGGTCGATTATTGAGTTGGCAAAACCATTGATAGTCAATAGATCTACTTGATTAGAGATTTTTTCGAGTTTCTCGCTGTCCTCGTCAATAAGCACAATTTCGTGATTTTCTTTACTGAGCATTTTGGCTAAGTGTGTGCCTACTTCGCCTGCTCCGGCAATAACAACTTTCATATTTTACTGCTATTAAAAGTGGCACAAATTAAATTATTATAAAACCAATAATCAAAGTTTTTTGTCACCTTTTTCAACGGGTTATTTTAATGTTAATGCCTTATTTTTTAAAAAGTTATTTGATGTTGATTATCAATGCTCCATATTTTTTTAAATCGTATTCGTTCGTCATCGGATCAATATATTTTTTGTATAAACTATGACTTTTCTGAATTTTTGTCCAATCAGTCGAAACTTTTTGTTCATCAGTATCGTATTTTATACTCTGGTTTTCATTTTTCACGTCTTCTATATGTTGGTGTTGACAAATTTCAATTTTCAAATTTGCGTAGCTGATCGTAGCCTGTAACTTTTTTCCTGGAACAATGTGGTTATTTTCTAATGCGACAGGTTTTTGAGTTCGATAGTACATTGAAGCGGTTTCAAGTAGTTGCTGTGAAATTTTCTCTAAATCTTTCTCAGGTGAGTAGTAATAATGGTCTTTCCCATTGATTATACTTACCAGTGGTTCTGAATAGTTATTGTAGACAATAATTCGTCGTTGGGTAATACTTTCGAGGTCTTTGATCAACCCAACTGCTTGCAACAAAACTAAAGTGCATAGTACAAAAGCTAAGTTCCTGCCTTTTTTTGTGATAAAGAATGCTGAAATAGAAATGATCAACAAATATAAAAATACTGATGTAATGAAAGTGAAGTATATTCCATCGATGACAGAGCCTGGCAGGTTCTCGATAAACTGAATACTGTGGTTTAGCAGGTAGGTTGTGTATTTTAGCAGAAATGCGAGAGCATGGCTTATTCCCGGAATAAACGATACAAAGAAAAAGGCCATACCTAAATATAGGATTATTGCGGCAGCAGGCACTACTATAATATTACTCAAAAGAAAATAACTCGGGAACTGATGAAAATAAAGAATACTAATTGGGGTAGTTCCCAGTTGTGCAGCAAGCGATACTGTTATCAAATCCCACAAGTATTTGCTTGCTTTGTTTTTTGTAGTGATGAGAGCCGAGAATTTGGGCTGGAAAAAAACAATACTGGCTACGGCAAGATAGGAGAGTTGGAACCCTATATTGAATAGTGTTAATGGATTAATTAATAACAACAGGCAGGCCGATACTGCCAATGTGTTGTAGGTGTTGGTTCGTCGATTTAGATTATCGCCAATGACAAGAAACGAAAACATGCTTGCCGAGCGTAAGACCGAGGGCGATAACCCTGTAATGAAAGCATAAAACCAAAGTGAAAGCAGTAAAAACAGCACTTTGAATGGTTTAAGCGCTGGTTTTTTGTTCATTGGGCTAAATAGAAAGTTAAGTACTATGAATATTATACCAACATGCAGTCCTGATACCGATAACACGTGCATGGCTCCTGAAGCTGCAAAAGAATTGCGCACTTCGTTCGAGATATAATTTGTATCGCCCAACGTAAGTGCCCCTAGTACTGCATATTCATCGCCATCGATACCGGCTTCCCTGTACAGTTTCATTAGCTTTGTGCGTAGGTTTAGGGCAATGGTTTTTACACGGTACTGAACGATGCCTGTTTTTGTAACCGGTTCATAAACATAGGTTTGATAGCGTATTCCATTACGTTGACTATATTTTTTGAAATCGAATTCTCCTGGATTTTTTGAATTCGATATTTCGCGAAGTTGCGCCATGAAAATAATTTCGTCGCCTGGTTCAATTTTTGTATTCGAGATGGAGTCTGATACATAAAGTAATATCTTCTCTTTTTCCATTTCGAAAGTTGTGTTTGTCTTTGAGCATTCCAGGTTTACGGTATATTTCCAACGGTTGTTTGTCGACGGTGCTTTGTCTTGAACAATGCCTGCGTAAATGCCTTTTAGCACGGGATCTTTCTTAAATTGATTTTTCTTATATGAATATGTATATGAAATGCCAAGCCCAACAAAAGCAAGTACCAGCATAATGCTGATATAATAATCTCGGGATGGAGATTTTTTTAATAAAACAGATAAGATTACCAATAGGACACTTATTCCAAGGAGTATAAAGAGACTTGCCGATCCAATTACTTCAAATTGTTCCTCAAGAATAATTCCTACGATGAAAGCTAAGCTAAATCTCAGGAATGGGAAATAGTTAAATGCCGAAAGTTTGGGTTTCATATCGGGTGTTATAACCAATTGAAACACAAGATACAAAAAAAATAAAAATGCTTGCTGTCGAAAGTTTATTTTTACGGAAGGTCAACGTAATTTTATAGAAAGTGAGGCGTATAACTGTCATAAAGCAAAGTAGTTACACTCAACATGCAGGTTGATCCGGAATTGAAAAACTTACTATTGTCCCTTTCCCAAGTGTGCTTTCGATCCATATTTTTCCGCTGTGTTTATCAACAAAATCCTTGCAGAGCATTAGCCCAAGGCCTGTTCCTGCTTCATTAGCAGTTCCTTTTGAAGAATTCGACGGATAAAAGCTAAACAGCTTATCAATTACTTCCTGCTCTATTCCAACCCCATTATCCTCAACCTGAACAATTGTATTGCTGTCGATATGGGAGGCTGATATTTTGATTCTTCCTAGTTGGTTTGTAAATTTTATCGCATTCGAAATAAGGTTCCTTAAAATTGCTTTGAACATGTAGATGTCGATACTGGCTTGGTGCTCATCGGTTGAGTCGTACTCTAATGTAATATTCTTGAATTGTGCAACAGGCTCAAGTATTTCTGTAACTTCTTTGATTATATCATCAATATTGGTAAAAACTGGCGAATAGGTAATCTTTTGCGATTGAACACTTGCCCATAACAACGTGTCTTCAAGTAAAGTGAATGTTTTCTGGGCAGTATTGTTAATCGAAGTTACAATCGTTTTAATTTCTTCAGGTGGAAGTTCCTGCAATTTTACCGACAACAATTCAGTAAGTCCAAGCAGACTGTTAAACGGACTTCGCAGATCATGTGCCAGAATAGAGATAAAGCGGTCTTTATCGGAATTTAGTTGGATTAGTTGTTTTTCGAAGTTCTTACGATCGGTGATGTCATGAAAGGTATAAATACGGCCATAATGAGTTCCATCAGCACCAAAAACCGGCGATGAATAACGCTCCATCACAGTGCCATCAATCAGTTCAACCTCATCAAGCCGTTTCTCTTCGATGTGTTCCATCTGGTATTGAATTTCTGCAATAAACTTTTGCGGATCAACTGTCATATACATAATGTGCGCGACTTGTTTATGTCCACTAAGATCGGCCACAACTTCCTGTGGAATTTTCCATAATTCAATAGTTCGTTGTGTTTGAAGTATCTTTTTCCCGCTTGGGTCAACAACAAGGAATCCGTCAAAAGTAGAATTGGCAATGCCTTCAAAAAACATCAATCGTAAACGGAGTTCTTCTTCTGTGGCTTTATGGCTGTTTACTTCTTCTGTGTATTTCTTTTCTAAATCGAAATATTTCTGCTGCAAGTCTTTTAATTCAGCACTGAGTTCTTCACTCGTCTTTTTCATAGCAACCCATATAAATCAACAAAACTCAACCTTCATTTTTCTCAGGAATCAAATCCCTAACGACATATCTAAGGCTTGGATTTCTGATAAATCACAATTTACAAAAATGTTTTGTAATTAGTCAATATCCCTTTCTGTAGATTTTTAAGAAGATTGTACTTGCTGAATTTTACTTTGGAAGCCGAACTCTGTATGCAATCTTGGCTGTTCCCTTGGAAATGGCAGCTAATTTGCTTTTCAACAATTTACGGCGCAAGGCTGAAATATAATCGATAAATAAATGGCCATCTAGGTGGTCGTATTCATGTAAGATAATCCGCGCCGGATAGCCGTTGTATTTTTCGGTTTTTTGTTCCCAGTTTTCGTCTAAATAGCTGATTATCACTTCTTCTTCGCGAAGTACTTCTTCATGGATATTGGGCAGGCTTAGGCAACCTTCTTCGAACGACCATGGCTCTCCTGATTTTTCAATAATAACAGGGTTAATGAAAACCTTTTTGAAATCGGCCAATTCTGGTTCTTCTTCGCTTGCTGCAGGGCTTGCATCAACAATGAACAGCCTGATTGACAAACCGATCTGTGGGGCGGCTAGTCCTACACCATCTGCATGATACATGGTTTCATACATGTTGGCAATAAGTTCGTCAAGTTTTTCGTAGTTTTTGTCGATGGGCTGTGCTACTTTACGAAGCAGCGGGTCTCCGTATACGGTTATAGGTAAAATCATATTAAAGGTTTAAATTTCTGCGTTGTTCCAAATAAAATTGTAAAATAATGGTGGCGCTCACCGCATCGACCAAGGCTTTGTCTTGTCGCTGACTTTTTTTCAAGCCTGCATCGATCATGGTTTGGAACGCTATTTTCGATGTAAAACGTTCATCGGCCAGTTCAAGTTTAATGTCAGGGAACTTTTTTTCGAATTGTTTTAAAAAAGGGTTAATGTAACGAATCGACTCAGAAGGTTGGTCATTCAAGGTTTTTGGATAGCCAACAACCACACAGTCAACCTTTTCCTTTGAAAAATAGTTGCTTAGAAAATCGAAGATTTCGTGGCTGCTCACAGTTGTCAACTTATTGGCAATAATTTGCAAAGGGTCGGTAACTGCCAGCCCCACACGTTTCCTTCCATAATCGATTGCTAAGATTCTTCCCATTTTCTGATAAACGGCACAAAGATAGTTGAAATATCTTTTTCTGAAAGCTGCAAATCACTGATTTTGCGATTGGTGGTATCGGTAGATTTTTTCTGACATTTTAGATGCCACATGTAGGTTCACAAGGGCTTCAATGAGCAACATCTCTACCTGAAAGAAAATCAGGTACTCCTCTTTATTACTTGAACAGATCAGGTTGATTATTAATTTATTTTGCTTTAATTTTAGGACAATGATAAAATATAATGAACTACATGAGTGAATAAAGTGCATTTTATGGATGAGATAGACCATGCAAAAAACACTGTATCATTTAAATTGCATCAAAAAAAACTTAAATTGGAGACTATTGAATATTTCAGATTGAAGAAATAAATAGACAAAAAAAATGACCGGCAATAAACCAAGCTATCACAATTTAGAACAACGGATTACATTATTAGAGCAAGAATTACGCGATAAGAATGAAAGACTTTTACTGTTGCAGGAAAAAAATAATGAAAGAGAACACAAAATAGAAGATATCACCTCAAACTTTGAGACCTTTTTCAATACAATCGATGATTTTCTGTTTGTTATTGATGAGCAGGGCAATATTTTACATTGCAACAAAACCGTTGAAAAACGACTGGGTTATACGGCCGACGAACTGAAAGGCAAATCTATCCTGAGCGTTCACCCCGAAGATCGAAGAAGCGAAACAGTCGCCGTTTCGGCTGATGTGATTGCCGGGAAATTAGCTTCTTTTCAGATACCGCTGGTTACAAAACAAGGTAATCAAATATGTGTTGAAACGCGCGCAAGTAGTGGTTGCTGGAACGGGAAACCTGCATTTTTTGGAGTTTCAAAAGACATCAGCAAACTGAAACTTTCCGAAGAGAAATTTGCCACCTTGTTTAGGTCAAGCCCCGATACTATTATGCTTTCACGTTTATCCGATGGTGAAATCATCGAAGTAAACGACAGCGCATCCATAAATTTAGGTTATTCCAAAGAGGAGCTCATTGGCAAATCAACATTGCAACTCAATATTTGGGTAAACCCCGAAGATCGGAAACAATATGTCGAACTTCTGACTAAAAACCATCGGGTAAAAAATTTTGAAGTTAAATTCAAAATGAAATCTGGCGAAATAAAAGTTGGATTGATATCCAGTGAAATTATACAATTGTTCAATGATTTTTATCATTTAAGTATCACACGCGATATTACCGACCGGAAAAAAGCAGAAGAGGAAATTATCAAAAAAAACGCAGAATATTATACACTCAACGCAGAGTTGACCGAAAGCCTTGAACGTATTCAGCGTATAAACACCCAACATGAAAAGGCTAAAGAAATAGCTGAAGAAAATGAGCGAAAATTTTCAATAGCATTTCATAATAGTCTGAGCATAAGTCTGATCTCCAATATTGATACAGGTGAAATTCTGGAAGCGAACGACGCGAGTGAACAGATTGGTGGTTTTTCGAGGACTGAACTAATCGGGAATTCTGTTATTAATTTGAATCTCTGGATGATTGATGGTGATAGGGATAAGTTTATTGAAATATTGGTCCGGGATAAAAAAGTGCTGAATTTCGAATCAAAATTCAGAAAAAAGAACGGAGAAGCCTTTATAGGTCTTATTTCTGGTCAAATGATCCAAATTCAAAACCAGAATTGTCTTCTTAGCATAATTCATGATATTACAGACAGAAAGAATGTTGAAAAAGAGCTATTAAAGGCAAAAGAAAATGCGGAAGAGAGCGAAGAAAAATTCAAAAACCTTTATGATTCACTCTCTATTTCCTATCTAACACTTAAAGACGGCGTTTGCATCGAATGCAATGAAGCTACTTTAGCCATCTATGGAGTTAACAGCAAAGATGATGTTATTGGAAAATCACCAATCGATTTTTCTCCCGAATTTCAACTAAATCATCTAAGATCTTCGGAAGAGGCGAAGCGGCACAATCAAACAGCGATTGAAGAAGGTTTTCACTCCTTTGAATGGCTGGCTCAGCGAAAAGACAAAGAAGAGTTCTTAGCCGAAGTTTCGCTGAAAAGATACTATTACAAAAACGAATTATATATCCAGTGCCTTACAACAGATATTACCGAACGGAAGAGGATTGAAAATGAACTAATTGCAGCCAAAGAAAAAGCAGAAGAAAGCGAACAAAAATATAAAGGCCTTTTTGTAAATATGATGAATGCATTTGGCTTGCACGAAATGGTATTTAATGAAAAAGGCGAACCCATTGATTATGTTTTTTTAGAAGTGAACCCTATTTGGGAAAAGGTTGTTGGAATAAAAGCCGGTAATGTCATTGGTAAAAGAATACTGGAAATAATGCCCAATATTGAACAGAATTGGATAGACAGGTATGGGAGAATTGTTTTAACAGGAATTTCAGAAGAATTTGTTGATTACAATGCTGGAACTCAAAAATATTATAATGTATTTGCATATAAACATGAAGGCAACAAATTTGCAGTTGTTTTTAATGATATTACGGATAAAAAACAGTTTGAACAGGAACTTATTGTAGCCAAAGAAAAAGCCGAAGAAAGCGACCGGTTAAAAACCGCCTTCTTACATAACATGTCGCACGAAATTAGAACCCCACTGAACGCTATTTCGGGTTTTACCGGTTTGCTCAACGATCCCGACATTACCGAAGAAGAGATGAACAGTTATATTCAAATCATTCAGAACAGCAGCTCTCAGTTAATCTCTATTGTTTCCGATATCCTGACCATTTCATCACTCGAAACCAAACAAGAACCAATTTCTATTTCGAATGTCTGTATAAATGAACTATTTGCAGAGCTTCAAGCAATCTTTATTCAGCAGGCAAAAAACAAAAATATTTCTCTGATTGTAGAGCAACAATTAGACAACGAACAATCAACAATCTATACCGATAGAACAAAGCTTACCCAAATTTTATCGAATTTACTATCGAATGCATTAAAATTTACAACCGGAGGTTTAATTGAATTTGGCTATAACTTGAAAACCAGCGTTGAACCCTTTGAAATTGAGTTCTATGTAAAGGACAGTGGAATAGGAATAAATCCTGAATTTCATACAAAGATATTTGAACGATTCCGTCAAGCCAATAAATCAATAAACAAAATCTATGGAGGAACAGGTTTAGGTTTGGCCATTTCAAAAGCCTTTGTTGAATTGTTGGGCGGGAAAATCTGGGTTAAATCGGAATTAGAAAAAGGCGCAACCTTTTATTTTACACTCCCATACAACCCCAGCCTTAGGAATTAACCCAATAATTGACAGTTATTGATAAAAAAACCGCCACACTTTTGGTGTAGCGGTTCAGTTTTATCTTAAGATGAATCTATCCAAGATACGATTTTAACAATTTACTACGCGACGTGTGTCTCAACCTTCGTATTGCCTTCTCTTTGATTTGGCGCACGCGTTCACGGGTCAACCCGAAACGTTCGCCAATTTCTTCAAGAGTCATTTCCTGACATCCAATGCCAAAGAAAAGCCTGATGATATCACTTTCGCGTTCAGTAAGGGTTGCTAAAGCCCTGTCGATTTCGCGAGACAGCGATTCCATTATCAGTTTTTTGTCGGCATTTGGAGAATCGGTGTTGGGAAGAACATCAAGCAAGCTGTTGTCCTCACCATCGACAAAGGGGGCGTCAACAGAAATGTGACGGCCCGACACTTTAAGAGTATCGGCCACTTTGTCGGCAGGGAGTTCGAGGGTGTCGGCCAGTTCTTCGGGCGATGGTTTGCGTTCGTGTTCTTGTTCAAACTTTGAGAATGCCTTGTTGATTTTGTTCAACGAACCTACTTGGTTCAGCGGCAAACGTACGATACGCGACTGTTCAGCCAACGCCTGGAGAATGGACTGGCGAATCCACCATACAGCATACGAGATGAATTTAAAACCACGGGTTTCGTCGAATTTTTCTGCAGCTTTTATCAAACCTAAATTGCCTTCATTAATGAGGTCGGGTAGGCTTAAGCCTTGGTTTTGATATTGTTTTGCTACAGAAACCACGAAACGAAGGTTGGCTCGGGTCAACTTCTCTAAAGCGGCGTGATCGCCCTTCTTGATTCGTTGAGCCAATTCAACTTCTTCTTCTACGGTTATCAATTCTTCCTTACCAATTTCCTGCAAATACTTGTCGAGTGAAGCACTTTCACGGTTGGTAATAGATTTTGTAATCTTTAATTGTCTCATGTGCTCTCCTTGAAAAAACGCGCAAATATATAACTTTCAACTTACTTATTCAAATCTATTACTAATAGACAAGGAGAACCCCCATTTTGTTTATTCCAATCCAAAAACATAATAGGCTGTTTCTCCGTTTGGATAAATTCCTTCAATGAGCACTCCACCACTCGACTGCTTAAGTATTTGCCTGAAATCGTCGATAGTATTGACTTTGTTCTTGTTAACCCTTACAATAATAAAATCTTCACTTATCCCGGCATCTTTAAGTTTTCCTTTTCCAATTTTACTCACTTTTAGCCCATTGCTGATATTCAGCTTACTTTTTATGTTTTCATCGGCTTTTTCAAGGTCGGCACCTAGCACTGTGAAATTATCTTTAACAATTCCTGTTCCTCCGTTAGGGTTGCGTAAAGTTACCTTGATTATTTTATCCGATCGGTCACGTTTTACTTTTATATCAACTACATCACCGGGGCGGTGTTTGCCAATTTGCTCCTGTAGTTCAGTCGATGTGTTTACTGTTGTGTTGTTGATTGCGATGATTACATCGCCGGGTTTAATGCCACCAGCTTTTGCTGCGCCATCGTCTGTAACCCCGTCGACATATACTCCGGCTATATTGTCGAGATTGAATTCTTTCGCAAGTTCAGCATTAACTGTTTTAATATTCACACCAAGCAATGCGCGCTGCACCTCTCCGTATTGCTTTAGGTCTTCAACAACCTTACGCACAATGCTTACCGGGATCGCAAAAGAATACCCACTATAAGAGCCTGTGCGCGAGGCAATAGCTGTGTTTATTCCTACCAGTTCGCCTTTCGTATTCACAAGTGCACCCCCACTATTGCCCGGGTTTACTGCAGCATCGGTTTGGATAAATGATTCGATGGGCATTTGTGTCCCAATTATGCCAATTCCTCTTGCCTTGGCACTAACAATTCCCGCTGTTACTGTAGAATTTAGGTTGAAAGGGTTGCCAACGGCCAATACCCATTCGCCCAATTTAAGATTATCGGAATCTCCCCAGGAAAGGGTAGGTAGGCTATTTGCTTCAATCTTCAACAAAGCAATATCGGTTGATGGGTCGGTGCCAATAAGTTTTGCTTCAAACTCACGATTGTCGTGCAAGGTTACCTTTATTTCGTTCGAAGATTCAATAACGTGATTGTTGGTAACTACATATCCGTCTTCTGAAATAATTACCCCTGAGCCTGTTGCTTGCTGTACCTGAGGTTGATCAAAGTAGTAGCGGTCACCAAAAAAGAAATCAAAGAAAGGATTTCCGCTCGAATAACTCTGGTTCTTTTTATAAGATGTTTGGATGTTTACTACCGCTTTTACTGAAAACTCAGCAGCAAAGGTGAGGTCAGGCGCACCTTGCGGGTTGAAACTTGCATACTGAACGGCTGTTGGTTGAGTAACCGTTACTACATTGGGCTTCTCAAAATACTGTGTGTATACGAACATTCCCACAATTCCACCAGTGATGGCTATCAACACAGTAAAAATTACTTTCTGAAATTTCTTCATGGCGTATATACTTTTAAGATTAATTATATTTGTTCTTATTTTTGTTCCGATGTAACGCAAAAATAGTTCCGTTAGTTTTGAAAATGTCATTGTGTCATATATCGTTTAACAAAAATTAACCACTTTAGTTCTAAATAGTTAACAAGCGTTATTTACTAAGACAATAAAAATATGAAACTCGAATTCTACAAATATCAGGGGGCTGGAAATGATTTTATTATGATTGATAACAGGTCCGGTTTTTTTGAACACGATAATCAAGCCCTTATCGAGTCGTTGTGTCACAGAAGGTTTGGTGTAGGTGCCGATGGCCTCATCTTGTTGGAAAATGCCATTGGTTACGACTTCAGAATGGTGTATTACAACAGCGATGGGCGCGAAGCCAGCATGTGTGGCAACGGAGGCCGTTGTATTGTGGCATTTGCCCGTCAATTGGGGATTATTTCAACAAGCACTGTTTTTATTGCATCCGACGGACCTCATGAGGCTAATGTTGATGATTTAGGGCTTGTTGATCTTAAAATGATTGATGTTGAGAGAATTGAATCTCTTGTCGATGGATATTTTTTGAATACTGGAGTTCCTCATCTCGTGCATTTTGTCGACGATTTGCATACCATCGACGTGGAACTTGAAGGTCGTCAGCTTCGATGGGATGCACGGTTCCAGCCAGCCGGAACAAATGTCAACTTTGTAAAAATTGAAGGTGACCATTTGACAGTTTTTACTTACGAACGTGGGGTTGAGGCTGAAACGCTTGCTTGTGGAACGGGGATTACAGCTTCGGCATTGAGTGCTGCCTTCAAAGCAGGAAAGATATCGGGCGAGTACAAGATCACTGCAAAAGGAGGGGACCTGACAGTTTGTTTTCAACAAGATAGTGGCCGTTATACTAACATTTGGCTAAAAGGGCCGGCGTTGCTCGTGTATGATGGTTTTGTAACTATTTAGAAATATTTATATTCTTTGATATTCAATTAAATACACAAAAATTCATGTCGGGAAATTGGTTTCGTAAGGTGCCATTGCGCGGCTCGATCATTGCTTTTTTGATTGTGGCTACGTTTTTGATTTATTTTCAAACCCTTTCTTTTGGCTTCCTGAATTTCGACGATGGTCAGTTTGTTACAGAAAACGAAGTAGTTAGTAGCGATGCATCTTCGTTTGCCGATTGTTTCCGGTATAAATTCGGCGAACATGATTATTTTCCGCTTACTTATGCATTCTTCCGTTTGTTACGCCTGTTGTTTGGTTTCAATCCTGTAGTTTTTCATGCCACAAATTTGCTGTTTCATATTGCCAATGTTGTGTTGATTTTCTTTTTGTGTATGAGAATCTTAGCAAAGTTTTGGCCCTCAAGAAAGAACAACGAGCTGTCTGCAGCTATTATTGCTTTTATTTTTTCCTTTCACCCTATTCATGTTGAATCGGTTTCGTGGGTGATCGACTTGAAGGACCTTATGTTTACTTTCTTCTATTTGTCGGCCTTATTGCTTTATTGGAAGTGGATCGAAGACCGAAAAATAGTATTTTATTATCTGGCATTTTTCCTTGCGTTGTTATCGATGCTTTCCAAATCGACAGCTATTACTCTCGTTGCAGCACTGTTTTGGGTCGATCTTGTTATTGGCCGTAAAGGGTTGAAAGATATGATTCTTGAAAAGATTCCTTTTCTTCTGCTAACCCTTACCGGTTTTTATATTTTCGGGCTGTTTACTAATCCAGGGGGGGCATTGCTCGGTTTGACCGGCGGAATGGCTGAAGGCGCTGCGCCTTATTTCCCGGCCTCGGTGGCTTCGTTGCCTGTTTTTTTACAGCGCATTGTTATTGCTTCTTTTCGGCTTGGGTTTTGGATAATGCATTCGGTTTTTCCTTTCGAGCTGAACTTGTTTCTTATGCGAAGCGTGTTGCTCGAAAAGTATGCTTTACTGCTTCCGTTTATCCCGTTTTTACTCGTTGCGGGCTTCAGCGGAATATGGTTGTTGCGCAAGAAAACGCCATTGATGCTTTATGGTCTTGCATTTCTGTTGATTACACTCTCGCCGGCATTCGCTAAGTCGGATGTTGGAATTTCAATATTTGTTCCCGACCGCTACATGTACCTTCCGCTTCTTGGGTTGTTACTGGTTTTATCGGGGCTTCTCGTTTTGTTTCAGCAAAGGGTGAGGTGGGGATTACTTATTGTTTTTTCAATCTTTTGGGGATGGAGAACTATTGATTACCTCCCTGTCTGGAAGAATAATTACACCTTATATGATTATTGTTTGTCGCTTAATCCTGAGTCTTCTGTACCAAGGCTCAACCGGGCTATGAGTTATTTTAAGGAAGGGAAAAACAAGGAAGCCTTGATCGATTTCGATTTTTACATCAAGCATTTTCCTTACGAAGATACCGATGCTGCTTATCTAAACAGGGGAGCAATACTTGCCTCTCAGGGAGATACGGCAAGTGCGATGAACGATTTTCAAGCTGTATTGCGTTCTGATCCGAAAAATACTGGTGCTTTGCTCAATTGTGGCAATATATACTTGGCAAAGAATGAACTTGACAATGCCCGGGAATATTTTTCAACGGCTTATGATATTGATTCGACGAATTATTTGTTGAATAAAAAAATTGCTTCGTTATACAACAAGGCTGGAAATCACCCTGTGGCTTTACGTTTTGCTGAAAAATGCCACGCTCAAGATGCTGGCGATATAGATGTATTACGCTTGCTTGGTGTTTCGAATTTATTTGTTGGCAACCTTAGACAAGCGATTGATTTTTTTTCTGAAGTTATTGATAAAGAGGATAAATACCCTGATTTGTGGTATTACCGGGCAATGGCATACTTTGGTATTAAGGATTATTCTCGTGCAAAATCGGATGTTGAAGAAGCAAAACGCAGAAACGTTAAATGTGACCCGGAATTTGAAAAAAAGTTGTACGCTCAATGATTTCTTATTTATCAACATCTTATAGTTGAAAAAAACAACAAAATAGTTTTTGTTAAATCGAAATTGGATATCTTTTTTTATTATTTTTGTCCAAAATTAAACAATACAACACAATGAAAAAATCTTCTTTATTTATTGCCGCCGTGCTAAGCCTTGGTGTGGCAGGAACACTTAAGGCAGAATTACCTGCATTAGAGGTTTCAGCTCCTATTGTAACCTTGCCTCATACATTTAGTTTTTCTTCTCCTGCGAGTGGTCTAATTGATATTAACAATGATGGCACTGGAGATTTTGAAATTGAATTTGATGTCTTTAGTTCTTCTGGTTCATATTCATATTCATGTTATTTTGAGAGCTTAAATTCGAATCAAGTTATTGTTGAATACGAAGGATATATTTCTTCGGCTCCTGGCGAAACCAAAGCACCACTATCTGCTGGTGGTCCTCGTTATGTTTCTTTGTTGGAACGGGGTGAATTGATTGGGGCTACACTTCCTGAAGAAATGTCTTGGAGATTGGGTGGTTTGATTATGGGGCAGCCCAACTTTAAATCTCCATCTCTTGGAGCCACTACGCAAGACGGGGTGTATTCGGGGTATATTGGAACATATTTTTCAGCAGGTACCGATCATTATTATGGTTGGTTGAATGTTGAAGTTGACCCGAACGAAACTTGGGTAACTATTCATTCTGCTGGTTATGGCACAGCGCCCGAGGCTCCTGTTCCTGCAGGTCTTGGCGACCCATTTGCCGTACCAGTGCCACTTATTGCTTCGGTATTGGGTTTGGGCCTTATTGGTGGTGGCATTTTTCTGAAAAGAAGAAAGAAATAATACAGTATTGAATACATTGAAAAGCCTTCGGAATAATTCAGGAGGCTTTTTTTTTCTTATAAACTCACTGATGGATTGGTATTCGCTTTATATTTTTTTGTAGTTTCACGTTTCAAAGTATGACATGAAGCCTAACGTATTAATTATAATACCTGCTTATAATGAGGAAGCTACAATCGTTCAGGTACTTGAGAGCTTGCAACAAGAGTGTCCTGATTACCAAATTCTTGTAGTGAATGATGCGTCAACCGATTCTACTTCTCAGCTCGCCAAAACTACGGGGGTAGCTGTTGTGGTCGATTTGCCGGTTAATTTAGGGATTGGTGGTGCGGTACAGACTGGTTTGCGTTATGCTACACGGAATAATTTCGATTGTGCCCTGCAATTTGATGCTGATGGGCAACACAAAGCTTCAGATGTTAATGTGCTGGTAAACATGGTACTATCGGGTGAGTGTGATGTCGCCATCGGGTCGCGGTTTGTTGGTGATGCTAAGATGCAAGGCACCGATTTTCTTCGACGGATTGGAATAAGGGTATTTGAATTTCTCAGTATTCTTTTAATTAGAAAACGGATTCGTGATCACACCTCGGGGTTCAGGGCTTTTAACCGGCAGGCTTTACAATTTATTAAACGTGAATACCCTGTCGATTACCCAGAACCAGAAATTGTTGTTCTTTTGGCGCGTAACAAATTTGTTATAAAAGAAGTATTTACACAAATGTATTCCCGGCAGGGTGGGGTATCTTCGATTTCGATTTTTCAAGGCCCGTATTACATGTTTAAAGTTGTAATTTCGATGATTATGGCCAGCTTGAGGCCGAGAGAAATGTAATTTTGGAATGGACAGAATACAAATTATATCGATTTTTGCCAGTCTCCTTATTTTTATAGGGGTACTAAACCTTGTCAGGCGAAAGAAGCTTAAGACTGAATATTCGCTTATATGGTTAGCAGTATCGCTTGTCTTTGTTATCTTTTCGTTTTGGCGCGAAGGGATCGATAAAATTTCAGCCATTGTAGGAATTGCCTATGCCCCGTCGGTCCTTTTTATCATTCTTTTAATTGGCATAATTTTACTCTTAATAGAGTTTTCGATAATTATATCAAAGCAAGCTGAACGGATTAAAATTTTGGTTCAGGAAGTGGCTTTGTTGAAACTAGATATTGAAAAAAATAAAGTAGCAGATGAGCAAAAAAAATCAGAAAATATATCAAAATCAGAAGAATCTGAAACCGTCTTTATCGAAAAAGAAAAATAACGGGTTGGAAAATTTGGCCTCGAAGCCTTTGTTTTTTCCTCTTTTCTTTTTGTGTGTAACCTTTCTGGCTTATTTCAATAGCTTTACTGTTCCGTTTTTGTTTGATGATTATAACCAGATTCTTAACCGGGCAAACATTCACTCGTTTACTGTTTTTAACGATCTTTCGTTTTGGCTAAATGTCAATCAACGTCCATTTTCATTGTTTACCCTTGCTGTTAATTATCATTTTGGCGGGGAAAACGTTTTTGGGTATCATTTGCTGAATGTTTTCATTCATTTTCTCTCCGGGTTGTTTTTATTTTATTGGTTACGCATGCTTCCTGAGGTAAATTCTTCGACACGAAGAAGCTGGCTTCCGCTACTTGCAACACTCTTTTTCCTACTTCATCCGGCACAAATACAGTCGGTTACCTATATTATTCAACGTATGACTTCTTTGGCCGGAATGTTTCTCATTCTTTCAGTATTGTTATATACTTACGGAAGGCTGGAACATGTGCGGCAAGCTGATTTCAGAAAGGGTTTTTTTTATTATTGCGCTGCAATACTGGCTGGAGTATTAGGACTTCTTTCAAAGCAAAATGCAGTTGTTTTTCCTGTTGTTTTCCTGTTGGTCGAGTTTTTCTTCATTAGAAATAAGGGTGGAAAGATTTATCGTACGTACTTGATTTCTATGCTTGCTGTGGGAATTGTTGCTTTGGCAGCCGCGTTGGTTCTCGTTGGTCTTCCTACCGAGAATGCCTCTATTTCACGAGTCGATTATCTGGCTACTCAAATGCAGGTAATTCCCCGCTATTTTCAACTCATGTTGCTTCCAATTGGGCTAAGTATCGACCAAGGGGTGAAAATTGTTGATGGCTTCTTTAATGTTTGGAGTTTATTGGGAGCATTGTTTAATCTTGCGATGCTTGGTTTTTCCATATACATGGTTAAAAAAGAGCCACTCATATCGTTTGGAATTTTGTGGATATATATTACGCTTTTCATCGAATCATCGATTTTTCCTATTACCGATCCAATGTTCGACCAACGAATGTACTTGCCATTAGCTGGTTTTAGTTTGGTTTTACTGGCATTGGCCGATCGATATTTTTTTAGCCGAAATCAACCTCTGCTAAAGCCGGTAGTCGTTGTGGTTTTATGTTTGCTTTGTGGAGCCACTATTGCCCGAAACAACCTCTTCAATGAGCCAGTTCGCGTGTGGAAAGATGTGACCCAAAAACATCCTAAGCATCTTCGCGGATGGATGGCACTAGGAAAAACGTATTTCGAGCAAGGCGATTACTCTATTCCAGAAGCAATTAACTGTTTTGAAACCGCTCGCGAAATAGCTCCTAGCCATGAAGAAAATTTGTTGGATTTGGGGGCTGCATATCTTGCCACGCAACAAAATGAAAAGGCGATTTCGTGCTTTTCAATTCTAGCCAATTCTGATAATCCTGAGTTTAAGAGTCAGGCATTACGGGTTATGGCAGCGTACAATGCTGGACGTAAAAACATAGAAGAGTCGGCGAAATATTTTAACGATTTGTTGGTTATGAATCCGGCAGACCATAAGACCCGCGAGGCTTTGTTTATGTTGTATTTTAATGAAAGTAACTTTTTGCAGGCTGCCAATGTGGCAAAAAAATGGCTTGCTGCCTATCCAAGGAATGCTCAGGCTCATCATTTTATGGGGAAGGCTCAATTCTCTCTTAATAACAAGAACGAGGCTGAAAAGTACCTGAATTCGGCATTGAATATCGACTCAAACCATGCAGAATCAATGATGCTTTTGTCGAATATCTATGTAAACCGGTTTGAATATGACAAGGCGATCAGTATACTTGAACAGGCCTATACGATTAGCAAAAACAACTCTATCCCTAAAAATATTGATTTGATTAAACAGTTGAAGCAGAAAGTTCCGGCTCCTACGAACTGAATGATCTCATAATGTGGGTTTTTCGTGTTCAATTACATTTATTGATGGGCAAAAGCAAAGATTTCCATCAGAAATGCGATTCCTCCATGAATAAAAACCCCGCCCCAGATGTTGCGACTGTATAGCGCTATAATTCCGAGCAAATAGCCTCCAAAAATTGAACTTATGGTTTCTACAATTGGTTTTCCAAAGTGTAATGCGGCATAGGTTGCAGCCATTGGTAAAATGGCATCTTTTCCAAGAAACTTGGCTAGGCCAATGATCAGAAATCCACGGAACAACACTTCGGTGTTGATGAAGTCGAAAACGTAAATGGTTTCGTAGAATATTTTGCTGAAAATTTCTGGTATGTTATAATAAGCTGCAAATGAAGCGCCTCCTGTTCTTTTGTAAAGAGGGTAGTAGGAAATAAAATCGGGCAGGAGCGAGGCTATATAAATAATTGGAACCATTCCAAGCAGCATGATCAGGTAGGGCTTAAAATCGACCTTGTTAAAACGTAACCCATAGATGCCAAAATCTTCCTTTCTGTCGAAAATTAATTTTAGAATAATGAGCATAAATAAGATTGTGATAAAGCCATAAGTATTGAAAAGTATTTTATACCAAAACTTATAAGCTTGTTGTGGGGTTTCGTTCAGAACAAAATCTGAAATCATTGGAAATATTGAACGATCGATGGCCAGAATTAGTAGGCCTAACGAACTTTTCAACCAGAAAGAACCGGAAAGTAAAGGTTTCTTCTGGCTAAATAGAAAAATAATAGCAATAACCCCATAATAAGCAACAGCGTGTAGGGCAAAATAAAGTAAGGAGCGTATGGGCTTACCGTAGAAACTGTCGATATACGAATTTTCTAAGTCAATTTTGTAGTTTATTGCAATTAGGATGGCGACAAAGACCGAAAAGCACACATATATTTTAGATGAGAAATATCCTTTGTGAAAATCTTTCAAATAGATGAAAAATTTCTTCATAATTAATTGTCTGATTATTTTATGACTACGTTTTCATCGTATGTAGCAATTTTCTTTTTCCACTCTTCGGGGATGGGAATGCTTAGCCGCTCTTTCAAGTCGAAACAAACCATAACAGCATGGCAGGTTGAAAGCAGTTCTCCGCTATGTTCGTCGATAATGCAATGTTCCATGGTAATACTTTTTGTCCCGATTTGAGCCACTCTGGTTTCTACTAAAATGCGAGTTTTCATAAAGATAGGTTTCAGATAATCAATTTTTATTGATGCCCCTACAATTCCAATTGTAACAAAGTCCATTTCGGGAAGTACTTCTTCAAAATAATTAAGCTTGCCTGCATCGAAGTAGTTTTGATACACAGTATTGGAAACATGTCCCATAACATCAACATCGCTGAAGCGTACCTGTACCGGGAATTTGTTTTTAAATGTTGCCATGATTCTTTAACGCTTATTTTTTATTTATTGTTTTGCAGAATGTTGTAATATAATTGTTTGTGGTTCTCAACAAAAGTCTCCACGGTAAATTTTTTATCTTCGATATGTTCAAAATTCCCGTCAATTGCTTTTTGCATGGCATCGATGAGGCCTTGAGGTGAGTACTCATCCATGGTAATGATGTTGCCCGAAACGACCTCGGGAAGTGATCCCTGTCCCGATGATATGAGTGGAATTTTCATGGAACAAGCTTCTACAGCTGTAAATCCAAATCCTTCGCACAATGACGGAATTATTACACAGTGGCTCGTTAATAATTCGTTAATGAGTTGTTCGTGTGGTAGTTGTGATAAGAATATAGAGCTTGTGGAAAGTTTACCATTACAAATCTCGTGCTTTATCTTTTTGAAAATGCGTGGTATTTGAGGCGACACAATAAACTTGAATCTGATTTGAGTATTTTTTTGCTGCATTTCTTTAGTTGCATCAATCAGAATATCAAGGCCTTTTGATGCACCAGCCCTTCCAAAAAAACAAAAAGTGAACGGTTGCCCCGGTTTTTTCCATAGCGGTAAATCATAAAGAATTCCATTGTAAATCCGGGTTATCTTTTGTTTTGCTATTCCGTTGTTTTCTAATGTTTTTCGGGTGAAATCAGATACTGCAACGTAGTGGTCAAAGCTCAACTTCAATAACCATTTTTCGAAGCCTTTGAAAACCCATCGGGATGGTTTCGAAAGGAAGGGCATTTTTAGCCATAAGCTAGCCCAAACCTCATGAACAGTGATAATTACTTTTTTACCAAGCAGTTTTCCTGCAAGCCAGGCCCCAATTGCTGCGCTATAGGTTGAGGTATGGATAATTTGTGCGTGACGACCCTGTCTTATGATTTGTGGTAATGCAATGAGAGAAAAGAGTAATCGTGCCGGTGCTGCGATGCGATAAATGGTTACTCCTTTAATTGTTTCTTTAGCAGGAAGTTGTTTGTTGTATTTCCAGGTAATGAATGTTGCTTCATTTCCATCGGTCACCAAAGTTTCGGCCAGCGAAGAGAAAAGTTTCTCGACCCCGCCTACATGAGGCTTATAAAAATCGGTGACAAACAGAATGTGCATCGCAACCTGTTAATCGATGATTATACACTTGTTGAGCACTACCTCGAAAAGCATTCCGGTACATATCCCTTTAACGGTAACTTTGTCGCCCATCGTGTAGGCCGATGCTTTTTTAGCCGATGCCTGATCAATGGTGCAAAGCACGCCTGCATCCGCATTTCCATCGTTTAGAATAAATACTGGGGCTTGGTTCTGGTCGGTACTAATGTTTGAAATGGTGCCACTTACGGTAATAATCCGATCAATGTATTTTTTGTCCGATTTCTCAAGAGCCATATTGTACTCGTTTGCTAAAGCTGTGGCAGTTAGGGTATAGTCAGCTGGTTGTTTGTCGATGCTTTTTGCTGGCATGTATCTAAGGTAGAGGTAACTGCCAATAAACACAACAATGACTGCTATGACAATGAAGAGTATTGTTTTTATAAATTTTTTCATCGCAATGTCCTGTTTTTGTTTTGATTATTGCCGTGTAAGTATAGCCGTAGCCGAAATCTGAACATTCTTTGAAATACCCAGACTGTTGGCCGGAAGATTAATCGATTTGGGAAGTTTCTGACGCATCAATGCATCTATTTTTTTAGTGTCGAGGCGTTCTATTCCGATGATGAAGTTCGATTTTAACTCGGCACTCCCGTCGGCTTTAACAGTCAGTATTCCGTCAATTTCGGCCGGACTAGTTTCGTCCCAAATGAAAAATTTCCCTGATAAATGAATGTTGTACTTTCCTTGTTTTAAGATGTTTATTTTGTCGATATTGATGATTTTGCCATCGAAGGTAATACGAGGAAAGTCTGAAACGTCAATGTCACGGGTGTTCATTAGCCGATTCATTGCACCAACTTGATAGTCAAATGATTTAATGAGGGCAATAATCTTGGTTTGACCGTTTTGTGCATTTATTTGGCATGCTACCTGGTAATTATCTGCTACAATATTCTGTACATTATTGGCCGATTTAATGTTGATGTGTCCGGTACGAGTCACATAACTTTGGGCGTGGGCTATAAATACGGTAAGTATCATGCCCATAATAAGCAAATTCTTCTTCATTTTTTTCTGTTTCTGAATATAAAGGTAATATTATTACAATTTGTGTCAAACCGAAAGGCACGATATCTATTAATATCGAAAATGTGTATTATGAAAATGATTATTTAATGCACAGATAGAAATATCCTTCCCAATTTCTACCGGTCGAATAGTCTTTATAAGTAGTTACTTGTAGGTTTCTTTTTTTCAGGTGGTCTTCAATTTTTTTCCGGTTTACCCAATTCACTTCCATAACATAATTGGTGTTAAAAATTATACGTCGTAAAGAATTCTTTATGAAACTGGGAATTAGCATTGCTGCTGTTCGGTACCAAAAGGGAGGTTTAGAAGGTAGTGAGAAAAGAATGCAGCCATGGGGTTTTGTTATGCGGATAAATTCATCGATATAGCTAAATATATGATCTTTAGGTATGTGTTGCAAGGTGATGTGCGAGCAAACCAAATCATAAGATTTGTTGGGGAATATTGATAAGTTGGGTTGATCGTTTACGAAATATTTGCACCTTTCTAGGTAATTATTATGTTTTCTGGCCAATTCGATCATTGTTTCTGATATATCCACACCATCAACCCTGGCAAAACGAAGACACAGCGCTTGGGTTAATCGGCCAACCCCGCAACCAAAGTCGAGGGCTTTCTCGGTATTACATTTTTTAAGTTCAGTAAATTCAGAAAACCAGCTATTTACATCATTTTCTCCAGTCGCGAAAAATGCCTTGGGTTCCCATTTGTTTCCTGAGTATTTTTTCACTGTTAGTATTGCCCAAAAGGGGTCGGTTTTTGCAAATCCTTCCCAATTCTTTTTTATTGATGTTAAATCCATGGAACAAAGTAAGTTGATTATTGTAAAGATTGGATGGCTTTTCCTAGTTCTTTTGAGAAACTTTCTATTGTGAAAGCATTATGGCATTTATTCTTGGCAGGCAGACTTTCTGAGGCTGCAGCAACAAAAAGTGTAAAAAGCTCTTCCGCTGAATCGGGATTGAAGTAGAAAACTGAATCTCCGCCCACTTCGGGCAAGCTAGACGTGTTTGACACAAAGCATGTTGCATTACAATTAAGTGCTTCTGCTACCGGAAATCCGAATCCTTCGTATAGCGATGGGTACACAAAAGCTGCTGTGGTTTTATATAGTTCTTTCAGTTCTTCTTTCGGTACATATCCTTTTAATTCAATGTCGTTTCTGAAAGGATGGTTATTGAGTTTCTTGAAGAAGTTCTGGCTTTTCCAACCTGTTGCCCCGCAAATGATTAGGTTGTGTGTATACTCGCTTTTATGCCTGAATAATAAGTAGGCATCGAGCAACATATTGAGGTTTTTTCTTGGCTCCAGAGTTCCTACCGAAAGAAAGAAGGGAGCTTTTGCTGATATTTGTTCATTGGGTTTAATGGAATAATATGGATCAGAAGCGGGATATATGCGGGAAATTTTACCTTTTGTAAATGGATAGCAATCAGTTAAATCGAAACTGGTATTGTTTGAATTGGTAATTACCATTGTCGCTTTTCGCAGAATATGGGGTAAAAATAAACGTTGCATTGTAGCGCTGAACCAAGTATGCCACTTGGGATATTTTATTGGTGTAAGATCGTGAATTACTGTAACTCTTTTAATGGGAGCGGGTAAATTGAATGGCCCCATGTGGGCCGGTTCAATAACAATATCGGGCTTTAATTTTCGAATAACGGATGGAAGTTTGAAGAACAAACGAAAGGGATCCTTGGTCAGAAATGGCAATACTGGTTTAACAACTATTTGGTTTTTAAGTATATCGTTATTTGGTGATTTTATCCGCACGCAAAATAGTTCGATATCGGGCAGCATGCTTAATGCGTTGATCATATTTCGTGTATATGATTGAATACCTGCATTTTGGGTGTCAATACAATCGGCTATTATTACTACTCGTTTCATTTTCGTCAATGTTCAATTCATTAGACTTCACTGGTTGAATATTTTTCGAACTGATTCGGTCTGTTTTTCAGGATATAATTGCTAAACCGCTTAATATCCAGACTTAGTACAAAAGTTTGTCTTTCTAATACTTGCCATGAGCTAATTTTCCTGAGTTGGGCAATTTTCTTACGTTGTCTGACGATATCGTTCCATTGAGTCAAAGTTGTTGTCATGGCTTGGCATTGTGTACCTACATACTTGAAGCGCAAGGTTAGAATGTGCAAAAGAATTATGAAAAACCAGCGAATTAAATTGATTAATGAGTTAATAATCACAAATAAAAGAGGCATGGTTTTTAAGTAGGTATAATTAATGTCTTCTTGGATTTTCCGGGCTTTTTGTTGGTTATACACTTTAGATACCGAGCGACTAATTTTGTGATAAACCAATGCATTGCTGGCAACAGTAACTTTTTTTCCGGCAATAGTAGCTCGTAATCCAAACTCTGCATCTTCGTAACCGGTTGAAAAATAAGTATCAAAAATGCCTATTTCACGAAGTAATTGAGTTCGGTACAGGCAGGCTCCACCGCATGCTGCAACAATTTTTTCAGTTTTTAGTGACAACTTTTCTTGTCGAAGTCCATGTCCGAAGGGGAGGATCTCGCCAGAACTAAGCAGGAATAAACCTGCGCTGTCGACCAGTGAATGGTCAAAATAATTCAGCATGAGAGAGGCCGTAATGTCTGCATTTGATTCATTGGCTGATAAATACATGTTTTCGAGCCAATGGTCGTCGGCAACGGCATCGTTGTTAAGAAGGGCAATGAATTCAAAATCTCTGTTGATAAGTTCTTCGAAAACCTGATTATGGGCGAGGGTAAAGCCCAGGTTTGTCGTATTTTTTTTTAGTATAATGCGTGGGTCTAGGGCATATTTTTGATTGAGTTTTTCAAATTCTTCGTTATCTGAATTGTTGTCGATCAGGTAAATGGTGAATTCTTGGAAACTTTGCCTGAGTAATGATTCAACGCATTCAACCGTATCGTCGAACCCATTCCAGTTTAGTATTATGACAGGTATTTTTTTCAAGTGTTTTTTAAAACTAAGTACATCAAAGGTAATACTTATCCCGATTTGGTTTCCAAGTTTTTCGGTTGGTTGTTCCTATCAGTTCAGCGTGAGTTTCTCAGGTGATAGACATCGATGATTGAATCAATTGAAAATCCGCATTTTACGTAAATATTTGTTGCAGCAGTATTTTTCCCCTGTGTAGCCACTGAAATTCTCGAACATTTCATCAAACAGGCTTCAGTATCAGCTTTTTTTATCAATTCGGTGCCTAAATTCATTCTCTGGTACATTTTGTCGACAGCTAGCAAACCTATAGTGGCTATTTCATTTTTTTGGGTCATAGTGATCATTCCTGCAATCTCGGCTTTATGTTTTGCTACAAAAATCCTCGTAAATTTATTGTCGGCTAATAAGTTTTCTATCCATTTGTTATACAATAAGTTGTATTCATTATTGATGAATTCAGTATCTGTTTTGAAGCGCGAAAGATGGCCAGATAGTAGGGCAAGTTCTATGAGTTGTTTATTGGGATTGTTCTCTGAATAGTCGATAATTTGGTTTTGAAAAGAAGAGTATTCTTCTGTGTTTTTTGAGAGAATAATCCTTTCATCAACCTTTTTCCCTCCTAATGAGACTATTTCTTTTTCAGTTTCTTGTTGATTGTGAGCAGTAAAAATATAAATCAAAGAGTATTTTGAATTACGCAGCAAAGTGTTAAGTTCTTGTTTGTTAGTGTATATGTTGTCTGATAAATTTATTTTGCCAACTGGGTATCCAAATAATTCTGAATCCCAAGTTAATGGTTCTATTGTAACTCTATTCATCGGTATTGCTTTATTTAGGTCGAACTAAATCGCTGAGCGATGGTTTTTGTTGTTCTTTGATTATTCGTATTAAGTATTCGCCAATAATTCCGATGGCTAAAAGGTTTAAGCCCCCAAAAAAGCTGATGAGAGTGACAATTGATGCGTATCCGGGAAAAGCAATACCAAAGAAAAGTTTTCTTATCAGGGTAATTAGTATAAAGATGATTGAAAACAAAAAACCAGCAAAGCCGACAACGCCAAGAACTTTTAGCGGCAAAGATGAATAATGTATCAAATCATTTAGTGCCAAGCTGATCATTTTACGAAGGGTATAATTGCTTTTGCCAAACTGACGGGGAGAATGATCAACTTCAATATTCATCAACCGATGGGTGTGATATATGATTAGGCTCGAGACCGAAGGCATTGCATTATAGTTATTTGTAAGCTTTATTGCCAATTCTTTTCGCATAATCCTAAAGGCTGATTTATTCAATCCTTTAGGCTTTTTCAGGAAAAAAGTATCTATTTTGTTCATCGTTGCACTGGCAAGGTTTCTCCAGTGGCTGTGTTTTTTTTGGTGGTATGGAGGGCAAGCAAAAATGGCATCTATCTGAGGATGCTCGTCCATTGAACGGATCAGTTTGGATATTTCGGATACAGGGTGCTGAAGATCGTCATCCATAGTGATGCAATATTTTCCGGTGGCGAATAAAAGTCCGGTCAGAAGGGCAATCTGTTGACCTTGATTTTTCCACAGCGTGACAACTTTCACAAACGGATACATTTTTTCAATTTCAGATAATGCATTGCACGTTTCGGTGTACCAAGGACTATCGTTAACCAATATTAATTCGAAAGTGCATGCTAATTGTACTTGCATGTCGCTAATTTGTTCTGACAGAACAAAAAGGCTTTCATTGCTTTTGAAAACAGGAACAATAATAGAGTATGTGTTCATAAATTGTTCTTTTCTATTAAAAGATAGCTAAATGTAATATATTTGGTTCAAATAGTCATAAACGAAAAGAAAATGCCCGATAGAATACCATTCAACCAACCTTTCCATAGCGACGACGAGTATGTTTATATTAAAGATGCATTTCAACGAAACCATGTTTCTGGGAACGGATTTTATACTCAGTTGTGTCATAGTTTTTTTGAAGAAAAGTATGGTTTAGGTCGTTGTTTTCTTACTACTTCGTGCACCGATGCCTTGGAAATGTGTGCATTACTATTGGATATTCAAAAGGGCGATGAAATTATTCTTCCTTCTTATACTTTTGTTTCAACAGCGCTTGCTTTTGCCCGACAAGGTGCAACATTAAGGTTTGTTGATAGTTGCTCTCAACATCCCGGGATGGATGAAACCCAAATTGAAGAAAAAATAACCCGACAAACAAAAGCAATTGTGGTGGTGCATTATGCTGGGATTGCCTGCAACATGGATTATATTATGGAAATTGCTTCCCGTTACAATCTTGTGATTATTGAAGATGCGGCTCAATGCATTGAAAGTTTTTACAATGGCAAACCACTTGGGAGTATTGGGCATTTGGGGTGTTTCTCTTTCCACGAAACAAAGAACATTCATTGTGGCGAAGGGGGAATGTTGGTGGTAAACGATAAAAAATATATTGCCCGTGCCGAGAAAATTTGGGAAAAAGGAACAAACCGAGCAGAATACTTTCGGAACCAAGTGAATAAGTATGAATGGGTCGATACCGGAAGTTCGTTCCTTCCCTCAGATATTTTGGCCGCCATGCTTTTTGCTCAGGTTCAGAAGATTGATGAAATACAACAAAAAAGAGTTGATAGTTGGAACCGTTATCATTCTTTTTTCTCAGAGTTGGCAAAGAACGTTTCAATCGGAATTCCACACATTCCTACTTATGCTACTTGTAACGGGCACTTGTATTGGTTGGTTTGTGCTTCGCCCGAAGAGCGTAAGCATTTAATAGATTTTCTTGAAACACGTTCAATACATGCTGTTTTTCATTATCAGGCATTGCATTCATCGGCCTATTATTTGTCGTTATCGAAAAAGAAAGAAACATTGCTCTATGCCGAATTATTTTCTGAAAGGCTGGTAAGGTTGCCTCTTTATTACAGATTAACAGATAAGGATGTTGATTACATTTGTGATAGTGTGAGGCTTTTTTTTAACGGCTAATAATATAGAAATCTGCAATATAGTTTGTTGTATTAATTGCTTTGTATATTTTGTTTTGTTTTGAGTGTGTCAAAAAGTACGATTGCACCCCCAACGCCAACCGCCAGAAGCGTTTCAATTGTATAATTGACTAACGATACTCCTATGGCGATTTCGGGAGGAACACCTACCATTGAGTAAAAATATACAAAAAAGCCTTCACGAAGTCCTAATCCACTAATTGATAGTGGTATGACTGATAAAATTACAATTATTGGATAGAACGAAATATGTTGATAGAAAGGTAATTGGATACCAAATGACAAAAATACAAGATACGCGATTGTAATTGTGCATAGCTGCAATAAAAGAATGAGGAATACCGATGGAAAGAGAATTTTTTGGTAGGGAAAGGTTACCAATGAAAGGTGGGATTTCTCGACAAAGGCGAAAGCCTTCTTTAAAATCGTTATTTTTAACAAGAATCTTGAAACCAGCTTGTAAATTTTTTTGTTCGTGAGAAAAATCACTACAGCCAAGATAAATAGATTGATTGCAGCAATGATGAAAACTACTTTTTCTTTTTGTGCGAAATTCGGAATTAGAATGCTGCAACATAACCCGGTTAGTGCCAGTAAAATAAACCCAATCATCCGTTCTATAAGTACCGAGCTGCTTGGGGTTAATGTATTAGACTCGCTCTTATGCCTTTTTTCGATAAGATACATTCGCATAACATCGCTTCCTTGAGACGAAGGCAGGATAACCCCAAGGAACGATGATGTAAAACTGATTTTAAGTAGTGAAAAAAACTTTTCTTCAATACCTGAAACTTTAAGGAACATCTTCCATCGGTTAATGGTAATTACGGGTATAACCACCAATCGGATTAAAGCTCCAAGTATGATATATGGGAACCATTCTACATGCTCAAATATCACTGAAATTTTAATGTTGAATTTCCTGAACAGGAAATAGAATATTGCTAGCGTGAGGGTTAGCTTCAATATAGTTTTTATGGTTTTTGGCATCTTTTTTATACTTCTTTTATAATTTTAGCAGGTACGCCCGCTACCATAACATTGTCGGGAATGTCTTTTGTTACTACAGAACATGCCCCAATCCTGACATTTTTACCGATTCGGTTGCAAGAAGCAAGAATTACCGTTCGAGTACCAATATATGCACCTTCTTCAATAAGCAATGAGGTTTGGATGTTAACATCCTTGCCTTTCTCCCGTTCTTCCAAATCTCTGTAGTGCGACAGTATTTCTACGCCATTGCCTATCGAAACATTATTTTTTATAACAACAAATCCGGTATAATCGATGTGTACATTTCTGGATATTAATACATTATTTCCAATTTTTAAAGAGCCAGTTTGTTTTCTGTGTTCGCGGTCGAAAAATACATGCTCGCCAATAAAGCCACCTTTTCCAATGGAAAATAGTGTTTTATACGTTACCATTCGAATTGAAAATAGTATTGGCAGATTAAATACACGTTTATCAACGATCATCTGGGCAATTAATCGAATGGCTTGTTGAAGGTTATATTTTAAGTACTTCATGTGTGATGTCTTTACTATTAAAAACTTTTTTTCATGTCGATAAGTGCTTGCTCCAACGAAAATTTTGGTCGCCAACAAAATGCATTCTTCAGCTTTTCGATGTTCATTACCCTTACCGATGTGTCTTCAATTTTTGTTGAGTCCATAATAATAGATGATTGCTCGTTGCCAACAATTGCTACACAGCGTTCAGCTAGTTCTTTAAAACTTATTGCAGTTCCGCTACCAACATTGAAGGTTCCGATAATTCTCTTATTTTCTGCTAATTTTATTATCTCTACGGCATCTTTTATATATAAATAATCGCGTCCGCCTCCTCCATTGCCCCAAAGGATGATGGGTTTACCAGCCCTCGCGTTACTGATCATTTGTGTAAAAAAAAACTTTTTCTCATCTCCATATCCAAATAATTGTCCAAAACGAAGGTTAACTAAATTCGTTGAGTGTTTTTCCAATATTTTCTCACACGCCAATTTGCTTTCTCCATAGGCATTTACAGGGTGGGGGATTTCATTTTCACAGAATGGAACGTTGTTTTTTTTGTGATTGTAAACACTTTGTGATGATGCATTTATGAAAAAATTCACGTTCATCTTATCGCAAACCTCTGACAGGTTTTTTGTGATAGTGCTGTTACAGCTGAAGTCTTCTTCGCTATTTTCTGAAAATGGACGTTTAGCCGCTAAATGAATTACCGTGTCGAAGTTTGTGAAGGACCTATTAAGGGATTCTATTGAATAATCAGTTTCAATAAAAAAGGCATTTATTACATTCGGAAATGTGTCCTTGATTTTTTTTTCAGAAGTGGAAAAGAGGTACATTTCTATGCTTTTATCCATTGAAAACTCGTTTACCAACGCTCTTCCAAGAAAACCTGTGGCTCCGGTTATCGCAATTTTTCTTTTATTCATGCGTTGCTGCTTATAATTTGATAGCCAACTTTTTCCAATATACCATTTACCGGGCGAACCGTTTCTTTGTTGTTGTAATACAATTCGTAATAACTGTTTTCTGCGCGGTTATAGTCATACTTTTCTTTGTTGAAAACAGTTCCGGGTTCTTCAAGGAAAAAGATGATGGAGTCAATTTGTTTTCCGGTTTCAGCTATTTCTTTATTGGGTGGAGTGTTGTTTAACAAATGTTCGATACTAATATCGAGTAAATTAACCCGATATCGATGTTCGATAAGTCTCCAGATGTGACAGCCGTCGAGTCGGGGAGCTCCTTCAATTAGTTGAACATCACTTTCATTATAAATCATTTGGAAATAGATTGGTCCATTCAGGTAGTTTAGTTTTGATGCAACTTGTTGGGCCATGGTTGCTGCTTTTGTTTGAAATTCTTGAGGCATTTGTGAAGGGAAGTGGTGCCCAATGACAATTCCTACCGAATTGTTATTGACTGTTTGCCTGTCGCTTATGAATGAATATTTTAGAATGCCGTTAACCATGTAGCCATTAAGTGAAATTTCCTTGCCTTGAATAAATTCTTCGATAATTACTGTTTGGGTTCTCGAAAACAATTTGGCTTGTTCGAATGCTCTTTCTAAGTCCTGCGGGGCATCTACTTTAAAAATTCCGCGTTGCCCCTGACTGTCGGCAGGTTTTATTATTGCTGGGAAAATTTTCCATTGTGAGAGTTCGTTTCTCGTTTGGGCTTTCATGAAAGGAACTGCACATATTTTGTTCTCTGCCAGAAATTTTCTGAATAACGTTTTGTTCTGCATTATTTCGGCGCAACAACCAGAAAGGAAACAGGGAAGCCCCAGTTGTTGACTGGCATAAGCAACAGATGGCATTGCTAGGTCGGAACCAATTGAGTAGATTAGATCAACATTTTCCTCTTGCGCAATGGTGCAAACTTTCTCTTTGTCTACTATATCAATAGGATAAAATTTATCAATAATTTGGTTTACACTATGCTGTGACGTGTTCGAGAGCCCAACTACTATGTGTCCTTTTTGTTTTAAGTATTTTATCAGATCGAGTTGAGCGTTGCCTGTACCAAGCACTAAAATCTTTTTAGTATTACACATTGGCGATTTATGATGTTGATTTTAAGAATTCTTTCATTGTAAATGCTGCATCTTAGATGTTTAAAAACAACTTCTAATTACCTTACCCTGAGGGTTTACAATATAATTGATTTTTTCAAGCTATAAAAGTATAAGATTTTATTATTTTTACCGGCAAAACATAGAAAAGGAATAATGCCAATTACAATTAATAAAGCGTTAAGAAACAGACTGGAACGCATATATCTATTTGCCAATACCGATTATTTTGTACGCTATTACGGGTCGAAGTTGGGAATACTTTGGGCTTTTTTGAACCCTTTTCTTCAAATTGTAATATACTATTTTGCTTTTTCGTATCTTATTTTCAAACAGCGCGATACCTCTTTTGTCTTATATCTTTTTACGGGAATTATCACTTGGCAATTTTTTGCAGAGGCTTCAAAATCTGCTATCACGCTCTTTCAGAGGCAACGGTATATCCTTCAGAATATCGACTTACCTAAAATCGATTTCTTTTGGTCGTTGATACTAAGTAAATTCTGGGGTTATTTTATTAATTTTTTGATTTTTCTGGCTTTTTCATTGGCGTTTTTTCACAATAGTCTTTCGTTAACGTTGTTATGGATTATTCCAATTTGGATTGGGTTGGCCATGTTCACTATTGGCGTTTGTTTTTATTTGGCCACATTATATATTTTCCTTCGCGATCTTGACCATCTTTGGTCAATTGTAATTATGGCCGGCTTTTGGACAGTACCCATCATTTGGGATTATAAAATAATATTTGAAGGGTATGAGTTTATGATGTATAACCCTTTGACCGCCTTTGTGGTACAAGTTCGACAGGTGACGTTGCAAAACCAAATGCCCGATTTAAAATATTTATCAATAGCCCTTCTTATTTCGGCATTTATTGCCATTAGCGGCTATTTTTTCATGAAGTACAAATCGAAGAAAGCACTTGAATTTCTTTAAGCAATAAGCACGAACATGAGCAACGATATCGCTATAAAACTCGAAAATATTAATAAAACCTATGTGATTCACGATCGTGGAAATACAATTCGTGAACGTTTTTTTTCCCTTTTTTCGGGTAAAGGAGCGCGAAAATTAAAGGCGCTGCAAAATGTGAACCTTGAAATTAAAAAAGGAGAATTCTTTGGAATAATTGGACGCAATGGAAGTGGAAAATCGACACTTGTTCAAATTATGAATGAAGCAATTCCTCCCGACAAAGGCGGAAAAGTTACTATTGATGGGAAAGCAATGAGGCTGGCTTTGGGCATGGGCTTCAACAACGAACTTACAGCCCGGCAAAATATAATGATAAATTCTTCTGTTTTAGGTCTTTCTATTAAAGAAATTAAATCGAAAATGGACGAAATGATTGCTTTTGCCGAGTTGGAGGAATTTGCCGATACACCGGTCAAATATTATTCTTCGGGCATGAAAAGCAAGTTGATGTTTTCTATTGCTGTTAATGCCGAAGCCGATATTTTTCTTATGGATGAATTTTTTGGTGGTGTGGGCGATCAAAATTTCAAAAAAAAGGCAGATGAATTGTTCCATAACCGTTTTGTTAAGGGAAAAACAATTATCCATGTGAGTCATCAAATGGATTCAATTAAAAAATATTGCGATCGGGTTATGTTGCTCGATAAGGGGAAAGTAGTGAAAATTGGCACGCCCGATGAAGTGTTGGCCGAATATTAGTAAAACGTACTCATATAAAAATGATAAATTCAGACACTGACTTGCGTTATAATAAATTGTTTTTTCTACATATTCCGAAAACAGCAGGAACGTCGGTTAACGAGATGCTTGCCAATGGCTTTCGTTCTTCAAACGTAAGATTTCATATCGAAAATGATCGAAATGAGCACTACCGGAATATTGACTCTGGGAAATATGATATGCTGTCGGGACATGTGAGGGTAGACGAGATGCTGCACTTCTTTCCCGGCGATAAATACTTACGAGTTACATTGTTACGTGATCCATTTGAGCAACTTCTTTCACATATTAATTGGGTAAAATATATAAGCGAGAATCCTCAAAGCAGTTTTTTTAATGGGCATCCTGAATTTATTAAACAATTCTCTTTGCTGTTACGAGGTCTCGATTTCGACGATGAATCAGCAGTAGAGAAATTCTTTGGAAATCTCCCAGATATTGGAATAAGCTTATTCAATAATTGCCAAACTCGCTATTTATTTAGAGGAAACCCAGCTCCAATGTTGCTCGAAACAGATGCTCTGAAGGCTATCGAATCGTTGAATTTATTTCATGTGGTAGGTGTTGTTGAGCAACTCGACCAGTTTGTTCGTGAGGTATTCGATAAAATGGAATGGAAGTTGAAACCAAAAATTTTGCAGAAGAATGTCCAAAAACATAACTATTCAATTCACGACAAGAATGATCGATTGAAGGAGCTACTTTTCCCACTTTATTGTGCTGATATGGTTGTTTATGAATATGCTAAGGCAAATATTCATTGAAGAATTTCTTCCCGCATTTTACTTTTCAGAATATTTTATTTTCTTATTTTAAAATCTTCCGACTTGAGTGTTAGATTTACATTGTAGAACGGATCGGGAATTCTGTTCGTTTTCCATTTTTCAATCATAAACTTGCTTTCGCCATAAAAGCGTTTTTGTTTCTCGGGCGTATCTTCTACTCCGCGCGATTTCGATTCGTAATGGTATAGTTTGGCATAGGGTGTATATACTACATCATAGCCTAATAATCTTATTTTGAGGCAGTAATCAATATCATTAAAGGCAATTTTCAGATTTGTTTCGTCAAGTCCACATACTTTTTTCCACAATTCTTTTTTGGTAAGCAAGCAGGCACCTGTTACTGCCGATAGTTCCTGAATAACCACCGGACGATAAAAATACCCTACACTGTGATCGGGACAAAATTTATGCGAATGACCTGCAACGCCTTGTATACCAATGATAACTCCTGCGTGTTGAATGGTGTCGTCGCTATACAGGAGTTTAGCCCCAACTATGCCAACGTTTTCAAGCTGAATATGTTCGACCATTGCGTTGAGCCATCCATCGGAGATGGCTTTTATGTCGTTATTAAGCAGAAGTATGTATTCGCCTTCGCATTGTTCTATAGCCCAATTGTTGATTGCTGAGAAATTGAAGGGCACATTATATTCGAAGACTTTGATGCGATGATCGTTTTTTTTTATTTTTTCGAGATAAGTGAAAGTTTCCTTATTTTCTGAATTGTTCGATATAAGCAAAAGTTCCCAATTGGGGTATCCTCCTTTTTCTATAATACTTGATATGCAGTCTTTTAAATATGATATCTGATCTTTAAACGGAACAATAATGCTTACTTTTCCGTTGGTTATTATTTTGCGTTTAAAGCGGTAAACTCCCAAGCCAGGCCCGTCAAGCAATTCCATTTCGATATTGTTCCTTGTTGCATAGTCTGTTAGTGTTTTTCGTGCGGCTTTGTCAGCATACGATTTCTCGTTATAATTGAGCGAAGTGCTTGTGTTGCTTTGCCTCCAGTGATATAATATCTTTGGAATATGGTATATTTTTCGGGTACGTTCTATGATACGCAGAAAAAGATCGTGATCTTGAGCTCCTTCATACCCTTTTCTAAACCAGCTAATTTCGTGGCCAAGTTTTCGTCTGATCACGGCAAAATGGGTGATATAGTTGTGCGATAAAAGTAACGAGAGATTAAAATCAGTTTTAAAATGGGGTTGAAAATACCGGCCTTCGGGGGTTATGAAATCTTCATCGGAATAGATAAAATCAATTTCTGGATTATCGTTTAACGCCCTGACTACCTCAAGCAGGGCATTTTCACTAAGTTCGTCATCGTTGTCGAGCAATGCAATGAACTCACCATCGGCCATCTTAATTGCCTCGTTTGATGCCAGCGAGATATGTTGATTCTCTTTTCCAAAACCTATTTTAATACGCGGGTCAGTATCTATCCATTTTTGTAAGCAATCTATTGTTTCTGGTTTTGACGAAAAATCATCGTAAAGACATAACTCCCAGTTTATATACCACTGATTTAAAACAGACTCGATGCATTTGTCGAGGTATTCAGGGGCAACGTTGTAAACGGGGGTAATGATCGAAATTTTTGGTCTTAAAGTAAAAGAACTTAAGATACTTTCAATGTTTTCTTTTGAATAATCTTGAGTTTGAAAAATGTATTCATTTTCAAACTCATAGCTTGGTGCTTCCAAGGGGCCATGAAGGATGTATCTTATAATTTCCTTTGTTAATACCCTGAATCCAAATATCTTATAGGTTTGTTTGCTTAGCCTGATGAGCCTGCTTATTTTTTCAAAAATATTTTTTTCAACCATCTTTAATTCGCTTGAGTCACAAATTTATCTATTTTCGCTTAGAAATGAATATGGTATGTGTTTCTGTCCTTTTCTTTTTGATTCTTAATTGATTAAAATGTCAGATAATTCAATCGGTAATCGCCATAAATATCGCTTAATTTTTGCTGTATTGGCAGGTTTTGTTTTTTTTGTTATTTCGCTGATTTATATGTATTTGCAGGAGAGTAAATTAGTTTTTCTAATATATTCTGACAAACCGGTGAGTTCTTCTGTCAATTTTTTTACACAGCATTCCGACGCTCAAGCGACAAAGAATTCTGTTCAGTTTGATACATTGGAAAAAAATTACAAAACAGTTCGAGCCAATTTTCCAGTTAACCCTCAATTGACTGATTCTGTGTTGGTTGTTTTCGATTCTACTGATGCTAATTTTTCTCTTTGTTATGTTTTAGTGAAGAAGCCCGGGTTTCATCCTGTCCAAGTGCCGTTGACATCAATTCGTGCGGGTGAGAATATCAGCATTAATAAAATAACAAATATTCTTTATTTCAATTCGTTGGGTCATAAGTCTGTTCTTTCTTTTGCAATGCCTGTTATCAATTATAGGGTTGATTTTGTGATTCTTTTTCTTCTGGCTGTATTTTCTTTTTTGCTTTCGCTAGTGGTTTATTATTATCGATATATTTTTTCTATAAGGCGATATCGTTTGCATAATGTCTTAATATATTGTGGTTTTGTTGTAGTTGTCGTTATTGTTTCAAATTTGGCACTAAAGGCTGGTTTTAATGCCTCGCCCGATGAGCGCGACCATTTCATGGCAGCTGAATTTTACAAATCACATTCAATATCTCCTCAGAAGCACACAGAAACTGGAGCTTATACATATAATTCACTTTGGAATTATTCACGCGTATATAATAGAGGCATAAATTATCTATTAGCCGGAAAATTTTCAAATTTGTTCGATGGATATGTTGATTCATTCCGATCGGTTAGATTTTTTGGTATTTTCCTCATAATCTTTTGTTTGCTGATTTGTTTGTATTTCCCCAGGATGTCGCTACTTTTTTTGCCTTTTTTCTTTACCCCTCAAGTTTGGTACTTATTTAGTTATGTCAACGATGATTACTTTCCGCTCTTTATTGCTTTTGTTTTACTTTTCGTTAGTGAAGTTTTTAAGCCTGATTTGTTAACTGGCAGGATGAATAAGGTGTTAATAATCAAAATAATATTATTAGGCATTGGATATGGCATAATGTTGCTTTCCAAAAAAAATTACCTGCTTTTTTCGGCTTTTTACCTTTTCTACTTATTTTCTTTGCCGCTTAAGTTTTCAGATAAAAGCAGGTTTACTGATGCAATTCAGGCAATTAAGAAGTTTCTAAGAATCCCTGTTGCAGTAATTGTTATTGCCTTAATAGTGGTTGGACTGAGGCAAACCACGTTTGAAGATGCAGGAAAAAATGATCTTTCGGAAGGGACAAAAGTGTTTTATAATCAATCACAAACAAATTTGAATAATCACTTGGCAAAAGGTATCTCAGGAAAAGAGAGGTTTGCGTCGTATTTTACCATGATGAAAAACGGATGGATAATTACCTCTTTTAAAAGCTTTTGCGGAGTATATGGTTTTATGAAATATCGTGCAACACATTGGTATTACATGTTGTTTGCAATAGCTTTTGCATTATTTGTAATTTTACTTTTTGTTCTGATAATTATATCAAAGGATAAAGATTTGATTTATTGGTCGTTTATTTTATTTGCTTTTTTGGTGAGTATTATTTTCTCGTCGTCCTATCTATATTCATATAGATTTGATTATCAAGCTCAGGGGCGTTATTTCTTTCCTTTTTTGCCAGTTCTTGGCTTGTTCCTGCACAAAGTATATACAACATTTACAAATAGAAAAATTGTCACGTGGAGTATGATACTCCTTATGTCAATTTTTATGTTAAGCCTATATTCTTTTATTTTTATTGGAACACAGGCACTCACGTAATTTTTTAGTAGATCAGCCTACATTGTTTTTTCACTCCTTTTTCTTGCCAAAATGCTTATCAATTTTGATGAAAGGAAGAATTAGAAAGCTAGGAATTGTGCACAATAGTACCCAAACAAAAAATTTCTCATAGTTTAGTATTTCTTGTATCCAGCCGCTAAGCATACCAGGAACCATCATGCCGAGTGCCATAAGCCCGGTGGCAAATGCATAGTGCGATGTTTTGTTTTCGCCTTTAACAAAATAGATCAGGTAAAGGGTAAAAGCGGTAAACCCAAAACCATAACCTAGTTGTTCAATGGCAATAAACGATTGAATAAGAATGAAATTGTCTGGCTGAAAATGAGCTAAATATACATAGAGTATGTCAGGAAGGTTAATTGCTAATGCCATTGGCCAGAACCAGAATTTAAGCCCGTGTTTGGCAACAGCTATTCCGCCCAAGATTCCGCCCAATACAAGTCCAAGCATGCCCACTGTTCCATAAGCCCACCCAACTTGCTCGTTCGTGAGTGCCAATCCTCCTTTGTCCTGTGAATCGAGTAGGAAAGGGGCTGCCAGTTTTGTTAGCTGGGCTTCACCCAGTCGGTAGGTCAAAATGAATAATAGAAAGATAATTATGCCTTTACGTCTAAAAAAATTGAGAATCGTAAAGAAGTATCTTCTAAGTGCTTCTTTGCCACTGTGTAAATTTCGTGGCTCATCGCTCGAAGTATGGGGCATCAAAAATTTGTGATATATTCCAATTGAAAAATAAATAATCCCGGTAGCAACAAGCAACATCATCCAGGCTTTTTTTGCCCCGATATCCGAATTGATTAGCATTCCCGAAAGATATACCAGCCCGCCTTGCCCTGTAATAGCCGCTATTCGCCAAAAGGTATTGCGTATGCCTACAAAGAACGATTGCTGATGGTCGTCGAGGCCCAGCATGTAGAAACCGTCGGCAGCAATATCGTGAGTAGCCGAGCTAAAGGCAATGAGCCAAAAGAAGATAAGGCTCCATTTGACAAAGCCTGGAGCCGGCAACGTGAGTCCGGTTGCTGCAAGCAGTACCCCCATTACCACTTGGGTGCTTACCACCCAAAAACGTTTGGTACGAATATTGTCAATAATAGGGCTCCAGAAAGGTTTTATTACCCATGGAAGATATAGCCAGCCGGTATATAGCGTGATTTCGGCATTCGATAACCCAAGGTTCTTATAAATAATGGTCGATACGGTGATAACAATAACATACGGGAGTCCTTGAGCAAAATAAAGGCTGGGAACCCAGCCCCACGGACTTATAGTTGGTTTGTTGTTCATGCGTATAAAAGAACTAAAAATTTTTGTCCCCGGCAACCGTAGTATTGTTCAAGTTTGTCCAATGAATAAAAAATCAGTTCTTTGTTAATGGTATGGTTTGATTTTTTACGTTAGGTGAGTTATCTTTAACTGATAGTTAATGTTTGTTTTGATGAATGTAGTTTGATAATCAATAAATTAAAATATTGAAAAAATGAAACAGGTGTGGTTTAAGCAATTTTGTAAGTTGTTATTTCTGGTTTTGGTTATTGCTTTCTTTCCGTTGGGGATTGTAGCCCAAAATGTTGAAAAAATTGGAATAAGCTATCAGAAAACTGGCGATGGCTTGTACGATATGTACGTTGAAAATCCAAGTTTTTATCCGGTTCAGTTTCTTTTAAATTTCACTGAATTAGATAATTACGAGACATCTGACCCATTGCCTTATATTTGTACCCTTTTCCCGGGGAAGGTGAAACTGATGACTTTGCGCCGTACAATTCTTGATATCCCTGGTAGTTTCAAGCATAAGTACGAAACCCGTGTTGGTGCTTACCCTGTCAATTACGATCAGAACACTGTATATCAATTGCCTGTGCCTCCGGGGAAAAGCACAAAAGCTATTTGGTTCGACTTGAGCAAAAGCGATGATCCTGCTAAAATAATGTGGGCATTTTCCCTTACTGCCGGCGACACAGTATATGCTTGCCGTGAAGGGGTTGTGTGCATGCTCACCGAAAGTAAAGTCAATAACGGATATCGGGCCGGAGAAAATTCGATAACAGTTTGCCATCCAGATAATTCATTTGGGAAATACGAGGTTTTTGCCGACAGTTCCATGTTCGTGAAAGTTGGAGACAAAGTTAATACCGGAACCCCAATCGGGCTCGCAGGGGGCAGCAACTATGCAGTGGGTTCGCATGTGCGTTTTTCTGCTTATTACTGTAATGTCCGCATCGATTCTATTACAGGCCAGCGATTACGTAATTATTACAAATATGTCGATCCATTATTTCAAACATCTGACGGTAAAACAACCCAAGTTAAAGCCGATCAATTATACACCAAATGATTCTGGTGGAAAGGAAGGTAAATAGTTCATACCTATAATAGAAACTCCGTTAAATTATAGTGTAGACCCCAAAAAAGCGCAACGAATTGTTTCATTCGTTGCGCTTTTTTCGTCAAAGTTTATTGTATATCAGCGCGGCTTAGGTTATTCTTTAACGATTTTCATGCGTTCAACGTTATTTTTCCTGACTTTTCCCTTTTAGTGCGGTGATTTCAGTTTTGCTATTAGTGCTTTCATTTTTCAGATGGTTGTGCTTTAATGGCAACTATTATTTGAGTGATGTGATTTTAAAGCAGAAGATTGCTGTTTACAAGTGGCGGACAATGAGCTTTGCATAAAACACTGTTTTCCTGCATTAAATTTCCTCGATTTAGCCCGCTAATACTCAAAAATTTGCTTTGTAA